>Ga0224523_1000190_pt1 | contig 39195 bp, 35 predicted proteins | sample CFST50metaG_FD_182732 | JGI IMG/M metagenome (GOLD analysis project Ga0224523, IMG submission 182732) | Peat soil microbial communities from Stordalen Mire, Sweden - C.F.S.T50 | ecosystem: Environmental > Terrestrial > Soil > Wetlands > Peat | place: Sweden: Norrbotten County, Stordalen Mire... | reverse complement strand
AACTTTGTCGGTTTGGGCATGGCACCTTCCGGGTGAGTGGTTCCTATTGCATCTTAGTCAATTGCTTCTCTCTCTTAATTTACCCGAAAATTGACCGTTTTGCCATAATTTTATTCACGGATTCAGGAGAAAGTGTAAAATAGGTAAATCAAAATTCTACGTCAAGACAATTTATTAACAAATCGTTAAGTACTTTTCGCTTTAAATTTCCGTCTAAATAAAATGTTGTTGTATTATTATCGGCTTATCGCATCCAGACTGTCTTTTTGCAACGACTCAATTTCCAGTACGACGTGGTTCGGCTCGCAGATCACTTGTTGCGAGGTCTTTTTTATTGGTTGGGTCCGGACGCACACTTGTTGCGGGCAGGTTGACGAAAGAACCCTGACGCCGCCGCGCTCAATGCGTATTTTCATGGGGCCGAATGCGCCGCGAACGTCGAAGTCCCGGTCAGCAGAAAGAGGATACCGGGCAATGAGAGTATTGTCTTTGTATACGACGATCGTATCGGGTTCCCGCGATTGCATGAAGGGCAAAAAGAACGCCGCCCCACCCAAGAGCGCCACGATAAGTCCCGCATCAAGAAAGGTGAATCGTTTGACGGCAGCGTGCATGGGGTAGCGGCGGCTTTCGATCGTTAACGGCTGGAGGTTGCCGGTGTTTTTTTCGTACGCTGAATGGCGGCAACGACCGCCTTTGCATAATATTGGTAATTGAATACGGACAGTCCTACCATTGCCGTATACCCGGCCGTTTCCCATTTTTCCTCAACGGCGAGCTCCCTGCTTTTTATTTCATAAAAACCTATTCGGTATTGGCGGGCGGGCGGTCCGAGCGACTGTTCCAGCGCAGTAGCCAGGCGCCGAGCCGCAGGCCTCACCGCGCGGTTTACGGAATCCGCGGGAAGCGCGTCGCTTTCGGCTTCATATTTGAAAAGACGGTTATCGTCGTCGAAATAAAATGCCGTTAAAAACGGCGCTCCGTTCCACGGCACGTTCTCGGCGAAATAAAAAGCGTCTTTTTCTTGGATAGGGACTGTGTATTTCATTTTAAAAAGATGCAAAAACGCTCCTTTCGATACGCCGAAGGGAATACCCGCGAAGTCAAAGCGCGAAGCCGGCAGCGCCTTGATTTCTTCAGCGACGTCTTGGGCCTCGTTGCTATCGAGCACGCGCGCGGTCAAAATCCGTTCCATGCTGTCCTGGACCCGCTTGCGCCGCTCATTCCACTCGATCAAGGCGCATGAACGAATAGACGCGGATGCGCCGACGGTCTTTTGATAATCGCGTAGCAGCTCGGCGTATTCCGGTGTTTTCCTCCAGGCGTCCATTCTTTGTTTCCAGCCGATGACGAATTTCAAATCGACCGGCAGCGGGTCGCCCGTGCATTCTAGATATTCTTGACGCAAGGCAGTCTCCCTGTCGCCGAAAAACATGCTTGAGGGCTCCTCGTCGATCGCCCAACAAAAAGAAACGGCGCCGGAGAGAAAAATGATAATCGCCCGTGTTTTAAAAAATACATCCATACATAAAAGAATATGCTTTATTCGCCGTAAGTACAAGGCAAAAATATTGTACCCCCTGCAAAGCAGTGGACAAATAGTTAAAAGTATTGTATATTCTATCCATTACACTCTATGGAAACGGCAATTGCTTGCTATGAAATACCCTTTAAAATATATTTCCCTTCCGGTCTTGATTTCGGCCATGCTTTTTATCGCCGTCCCATGTTTCGGCGCCGACAAAAAGGAAAACGCCGCGGATAAGGCGCAGCAAAAACTGAAAAAAGACCTTCGGCAAATAATATTTGAAGAACAAAAAATAGAAGGAAAAATTCGTAGGCCTCAATTGGTTCTGATCAAAGCCGACCAACGCCCCGCTTTCTCTCCCATGGTCCTGCAAAGTTTCGGGAAGAACGAAAATATCGCGGAATTCGTCGACCAGTCCGCCATTGAGAACATGCCTAATCAAAATGCGTTTCAATTCAGCGGCACGAAAGTGTCTAATTTTATTCCCTGAGCGGCGTTCGCGGCGCTTAAAAGGTCTCGAAAGCCGGGTTTTTATTTCATGCACTAATCCATTGAATAATAGTATTTTCAATAATCGTTTACTAACCCGCCTATGGGCGGATACGGTATCGATAGTCGGGATGAATCTTCGCGTACCGCGTAGATACTTCAGACACGGTGCCTAAAAAAAATGCCGGCGTGTCGGTTAAAAAAGGTTTAGAACGGAGGAACGATAATGGAATTCGTAACGAAACTGGTGCACTCGTTTAATCCCTCATCGGATGCTTTTATCTTCATGTGGTCGATCCTGATCGTGGCGGTATTCAGCTTCGCGATCATCGTGGAACGTTTTTTCTATTTAATGGGCCGCGCCGGTTTCAAGTCCGAATTATTCATTAAAACCATCCTTTCGCACATCCAGAAGGATGACATTCCCGCGGCGATCACGCTGTGCGCGAAAGCGAAGAATATGGCCCTTGCGCAAGTTGTCAAGGCAGGGCTCGAACAGGTCAATTTCGGCGCCGAGCGCATCCGCAATACGATCGATGAATCCATGCTTAAAATCATTCCGCAACTCGAAAAACGCACCGGCTATCTGGCCGTTATCGGCAATGTGGCCACGCTCCTCGGGTTGCTGGGAACGGTGTATGGACTCATCATGTCGTTTGCCGCGGTGGGCCGGCCGGGCATCGACGCGGCCCAGAAATCCGAACTGCTGGCGGCGGGCATCGCCACGGCCATGAACTCGACGTTTTCAGGATTGTCGGTGGCCATCACCGCCATCATGATCTACGCTCTTGTCAAATCGAAAACGCAAAAAATCATCGATGAAATCGACGAGTATTCCCTGCGAATTGTCAATGCGCTGGTGGAAAAATCGTACAAGACGCATAAATACCACATAAGCGTGGCCCAACTTAAGGAAGGCGTCGGCATCCATGTGACGCACAACAACATTAAAATTTTCACCGATAACAAGCTGATTAAAGAAGTAACCATATAATTTTTAAGACGTTCTTCGTTTCAAATAATCGAAAACCATGAATTTTCTTATTGAATTGGGAAAAGCGTTTCAGCCTTCACATGACGCGTTCATCTTCATGTGGATACTGGCCGCGCTTGGGCTGATCGCTGTGTTGACGGCCCTGGAGCGCTGGGTGTGCCTTAAGCAACGAACCGATTACGACGCATTGGGCCTATTCGAAAAAGTAAAGCAATTCATCGAAAATAAAAAACTGGACGAGGCGTTTCGCATGTGCGCTTCCGGCGGACAGCGGGCTCTTCCGAGAATACTTGCCGCGGGAATCAAAAAAGCCATGGAGGAACCCCACTTGATCGCGGGTTGCATGGCGGAGGAATCCACGCACATGGCTTCCGCACTTGAAAAACGTTTGAACATCCTCGTCATGTTCGGCAATGTTTTTACCCTCTTCGGTCTCTTGGGCACCGTGTACGGGCTGATCATGTCCTTTAACGCCGTCAGCAGACCCGAAATCGCGGCAATCGAAAAATCGGCTTTACTTGCATCGGGAATTTCCACGGCGATGAACTCCACGCTCGTCGGCCTTTCGCTCAGCGTGCTGACGGTGATGCTCTACGCGTTCGTCCGCGCCCGGGTCGACGCCGCGTTAAACGAGATCGACCGCTACTCCGTCGCCACGCTGAATATTCTCATTCCGCCCGACATCACTCAAAGGAAGTTGACGGCGCTCAACCGCGGGAGCGATGACGAGGAGGTGGCCGACGCCGATGTTACGCCCATGCTGAACCTCATGGTGATACTCATACCCGTGCTCCTGACTTCTTCCGAATTTGTAAAATTAGGCGCCATCGAACTCAAGCTGCCCGAAGCCGCGCAATCCGGCGCAGCGGGAGGCGCCGGCGTGCAGCAGGATGCGAAGCTCGACGTGGGCGTCGTAATAACCTCCAAGGGGTTCAATGTGTTCAATTACTTCAAGGCGGAGGAAAAAACGGCGCCGCAAGCGGTTGGAGAGAAGCAGCCCGATATCCCGATGGTCAACGGCGCCTACAATTTCAGCGCGCTGGGCGCCAAACTTGCCGAAATCAAAAAGAAGGCCCTTGCCGAAATCGTTCGGACCTCCATAAATATTCCCGCCGACGCTTCGCTTTTCCAATTGTACAAAACATTTTTATCGAAGGATTTCAGCGCCGTACGGGTATTCCCCGACCATGAAAACGTAAAAATCGTAGCTGAGGACAAGATAAAATATGAAACCGTGGTTTCGGTTATGGATGCGGCGAGAGGTACACGGACTGCCGACGGGAACGTAACGATGTTTCCAAATGTGTCTATTGCGGGAGGGATTATCCAATAATATGCCTGCACGACAATCCGTACGCAGAAGGGGCCGTAAGCGCGGAAACGCGACGGTAAAGCTTAACATCACGTCGATGATCGACATGTTCACGCTTATGGTGGTTTTCCTTTTGCAAAATTACTCCGCGCAAGGCCAGTTGGTGACCCCCGCCGAAGGGCTGAAGCTTCCGAAGTCATCGGTCGAAAAAATGGCGAAGGAGGCGCTCAACGTAAAAGTATCGCAAAAAACCATCATGGTTGAAAATTCCATCGTCATCGATCAGGCGGGCTATCAAAAGCTGTTGTCGCAAAAGGACTTCATGATAGATCAGCTCTATAAAATTCTTAGTAAATATTCCGCGGAGGCGGAAAAATCCGCGGAAATGTTCAAAACGGAATTTTCGGGAAAAATTTCCATTCAGGGCGATGTGGAAATCCCGTATAATGTCTTGACGAGGGTGATGTATACCTGCGGGCAAGCCGGGTATCCCAACATGAACTTGATCGTGTACAGGAAATAACCCGCAATGGCGCAACAAACAACCGGCATTTTCTTTTTTCAACATAACGTTTCCGGCGTGCCGGCTTCGTTTCCGAGGGAATTGCGCAGCAAGCCGCTGAGCAGTATCGAACCCCATTTTACCGTGTTGTTTCTGGGCTCTCTCATTGTTTTCGGCGGCATCGTTTTCCTCCTTTCTTTTCGCAACGTATCGGATACGGTAAGCGAAAAGCAGATTCTCAAGATCCAGGAACGCTATGCCAGCATCGTGCTCAATCAACCCAAACCAAAGCCGGTTGAAGCGCAAAAGGTCAAGGAAGTCAAAGCATCTACCGCAGCCAAGGAAGAAGCCGCGGCGCAGAAAAAGGAAGTTAAGGTAGATCGGGAAAAGGAATCCTACACCGAAAAACAAGTGCGCAAGGCGGAAACCCGGGTGGAACGTCAGGCGGTCAGGGAAAAGGTAAAACAGCAAGTATCGTCGTCGGGCATTTTCGCCGCGATCACAGCGGTGGGAAGCGGTTCATCCGCTTCGGGGGCGGCAACCGCCTCATCGGTGAACGACCTGCTCGGCGTCGCGTCCGAAAGCGTCGGCGACCTGAGCAATCTCAAGGTTTCGAAGGGAACGTTCGCGACTAAAAACGTGGATATTGCCGAAGTAAAAGCGCGGCGCGGGCAGATTACCTCAGGGGTGGACATCGCGCGGGAATCCGTCGGCAAGGTCCAGGGAGGGAAAATAGCCTCTGGAGGCAGCGTGAACATCACCTCCGCGCCGCCGGAGATTTCCGGCGAAGCCGCTTCGCTCGCAAGCCGCAGCCAGACTTCAATCAAACGCCAGATCGACCTGGAAGCCACCCGTCTCAAACGTGTTTACGAAACCTGGCTCAAGCGCGATCCTTCGCTGGCGGGCCAACTCAAGATAAAGTTTACCATTCTTCCCACCGGCGAAGTCGCCAATGTATCTATTGTTAATTCGACGACGAACAACGGCGATTTTGACGACGCCATAGTTCGGTATGTAAAACGATGGACTTTTCAACCGGTGGACGGTGGCGGGCCGGTCGAAGTCATTTATCCTTTTGTATTCGAGGGGCAGCCATCTTAGAAGCCCTGAAGTTTGTATCGGCTGATCACATTTCTCCGGAAAAAGGAGACGCCTATGAAAGACAGGACGAGCGAGCGGATCGAATACATCAACCTCGGTGAATCAGACGAGGGATCGCTTTTCGATTTGAGTACAACGGGAGCGTGCTGGCATAGTAAAAAACGGGTTGAAAAAGACGCCGTCGTGTCCTTAAAAATCAATGAACTGATTCTCAAGGCAAAAGTGGTCTATTGCCGGGAAAGAAGCGACGGTTTTCGATTAGGGCTGCAGTTTTTGAATATTTCGGCCGAACAGCAAAAAAAGCTCAATGAGTGCGTCGACGCGTTTTCCCGCGGCGTTTCGATTACCTGCGGCGTAATTGAAAAGCCATAGCCGCACGTGAAAGAGTCCTGATGCCTGAATCAACATGGCTGGAAAGCAGGAAAAAGAACCGCCGTTATTATGTAATACTCTCAATTATAGCCTTCTTTGCCGTCACGGTCTTTTTCTACAATAACCGCGAATTATTTTTTACATTAAAAAAACATAGGGATTCAGCGCCGATAAAGGCGTTGAAAACCGATACGGTAATTGTTTCATCGCCCGCGGATCATGGGGAGGCGCAAAGGAAACGGGATACCGTAAGGCCGGTCGTGGAAAAATCCGGCCATGCAACCACCGGAAGTTTTCTCCGAGGAGCATCAATCCGGCAAGGCGCCGAAGCCGGGGCGCCGGTAAGGTCGGGAATCATTCTTTCCGATATTATTTGCAGCCCGGGCGGCCGGGAGGCAATGAAGGTTATGGTTTCACTTGAGATATTTGTCGCGCAGGAGCCCCTCAAACGGGAAGTATTATTGAAACGCGAAAACCTAAAGGTGATGGTTCAGAAGGTGATTTCCGGTAAAACCGTGAATGAACTGATCGTGGATTCCCTTCGCGTTCAAACGAAGGATGCCATGAACCGTATTCTGGAACATGGAGTGATTGACGATGTTAAATTCCGTAATTTTCGAATAGAGAAGGTGAAATAATCATGTTTTCTTTCGCATCACTGTACAATATGTTGAAACCCATCATCGCGAAATTGTCGAAACAGGAGCGTGACGTTAAAAAGTACGTGCCTATCCTGTTGATGGTTAATGGCTTTAAAGAACCGGTAGCAAGGCTTTCCGACGAGGAGCTTAAGGCAAAGACCCAGGAATTCAAGGATCGTTTGTCAAAGGGTGAAACCCTCGACGATATTCTTCCCGAGGCGTTCGCGGTATTCAGGGAGGCCACGCACCGGGTGCTCGGCGAGCGGCGTACGATGGAAAGCGTCCACACGGTTTTTCAAAACCGTAAGCGGATTTTCAAAGCGGAAAAAATTTCCTTTATGGCGCACTTCGACGTGCAGATCATGGGTGCGGTCGTGCTGCACCAGGGAAAGATAGCGGAAATGCGCACGGGCGAAGGCAAAACGCAGGTGGCGGTCATGGCGGCGTATCTCAACGCGCTTTCCGGCAAAGGCGTGCATGTTATAACCGTCAATGATTACCTTGCTAAACGCGACAGCGAATGGATGGGAAAAATCTTCAATTTTCTCGGAGTGAGCGTGGGGTGTCTTGATAAAAGCGAACCAGGGACCCTGCAGCGCCGCGAAGCCTATTTGTGCGATATAACCTATGGGACTAATAACGAGTTCGGATTCGATTACCTTCGCGATAACATGGCGTCCTCTCCGGAGTACCTCGTCCAGCGCGAGCTGAATTTCGCCGTTATCGACGAGGTCGACAACATCCTTGTCGACGAGGCCCGCACGCCCCTCATCATTTCCGGTCCGGTTACCAAGTCCAACAAGGAATATGAGGAACTCAGGCCGCGCGTGGAACGGCTTGTCCATGCGCAAGCCCAACAGGTTCAGAAAGTGATAAACGAGGCGGAAGGGCTCATTAATAAAGAAGGCCGGGAAAACGAACTGGGCCTCAAACTGCTTATTGTCAAACGTGGAGAGCCAAAGAACAAGAAACTGCTCAAATTGCTCAAGGAAGAGGGCATGTCGAAGTACATGAAAGCGGTGGAAACGGAGTATCTTCGCGAAAAGAAGCTCCATGAAATAGACGAAGAGCTTTTCTATACGATCGACGAATCGGGGCATAGCGCGGAAACCACCGAAAAGGGGCGCTCGCTCGTTGGAGGTTCCAACGCCGATTTTTTCGTGGTGCCCGATCTGTCCGACATGCTTGCTAAAATAGACGCCGATCCGGCGATCCCACCCGAGGAAAAACCCGGTAAGCGCGAAGAGGCCCACCGCGTCTACGCCGACAGGTCCGAACGCATCCATAGCGTAAGCCAGCTTTTGCGCGCCTATGCGATGTTCGAACGCGACGTGGATTATGTTGTCCAGGACGGTCAAATCCTTATCGTCGATGAATTTACCGGCCGTATTCTCCACGGCAGGCGATATAGCGAAGGGCTGCACCAGGCGCTGGAGGCCAAGGAGGGCGTCAAGGTGGCGGGTGAGAATCAGACGCTTGCCACGGTCACCTTCCAGAATTTCTTTAAAATGTACAAAAAAATATCGGGAATGACCGGTACGGCCGTTACCGAGGCGGCCGAATTTCATGAAATTTACAAACTTGATGTAGTGACTATTCCCACCAACCGGCCCATGGTTCGCAAGGACTACGAGGACGAAATCTACCGGACGCACCGGGAGAAGTACGAATCGGTTGTTGAGGAAATCGGCGAACTCCACGAAATCGGGCGCCCGGTGCTCGTGGGAACCACTTCGATCGAGAAATCAGAATCGCTCAGCAAATTGCTTATTCGCGCGGGAATTCCCCATGAGGTGCTCAACGCCAAACAGCATGCCAAGGAGGCGACCATCATCTCCCAGGCGGGCCGCATGAAGGCCGTCACCATCGCGACGAACATGGCGGGCCGCGGAACCGACATCGTGCTTGGCGGCAATTTCGAGATCATGGCCAATTACGAATTGCTCAAAGAAGGAATCGAACCCGGCGATTTGTCCTTGGAGGAAAAACGAAAAAAATTCGCCAAACTTTTCAAACAGTTGGAGGAGGAGCATATAAAGGTCGTGGAGCTGGGAGGATTGCATATCATCGGCACCGAGCGACACGAGGCGCGCCGCATCGATAATCAGCTCCGCGGCAGGTCCGGACGACAAGGCGATCCCGGTTCCACCAAATTTTTTCTTTCCCTCGACGACGATCTCATGCGCATCTTCGGTTCCGAACGCATCGCCGCGGTCATGGACCGGCTGGGCGCGCAGGACGGGGAAGTCATTTCACACCCCTTCGTCAGCCGCTCCATCGGAAGCGCTCAGCGCCGTGTTGAAGCCCGCAACTTCGAAATACGCAAACACCTCAAGGAATACGACGACGTCATGAACCTGCAGCGCGGAGAAATTTACGGAATGCGCCAACGTATCCTGAGGGGCGAGGAGATCAAGAATGAACTGCTCGACCAGATAGCGGGAGCGCTCGAGGAAATAATTTATAAGTACACCTCCAGCGGCAAGTTTCCGGAGGATTGGGACCTCAAAGGCCTTTACGCCGAAATTCAGACGATATTCGGCGTGGTGTATCGGATTCCGGGCGATCAGTTGAATAATAAAACCCAGGACCTGCTTTTCGATGAACTCTTTAAGGAAGTAAGGGCGCGCTACGACGAAAAAGAGAATCGCGTGAGCGCGCACGTGATGCGCCAACTCGAACGTGGCGTGTTTCTCATGGTCATCGACAATCTGTGGAAAGATCACTTGTATGAGATGGACCACCTCAAGGGCGGGGTGCAGTACCGGGCCTACGGCCAGAAAAATCCGCTGTATGAATATCAATCAGAAGCCTTGAAGGCGTTTCAAGAGCTGCGCGACACCATTGCCCGCGAGGTGACTTCTCTCATTTTTCGCGTGGAGGCCGTTGAGCAGGAAGACCGCATGGGATTGGAACGGTCGACGACCATGCACGGCGAATTCGACATCTTTTCCTCGGGCGGCGGAGGGGAATCGCCGCGACAGCCCGCGGTTGCCCAGCCGCAGGCCATTGCCAACAGGCCTCAGGCGCAAGGCGGGGCAAAGCCCATGCCGGTTAGGGTGGACCGGCAAATAGGCAGGAACGATCCGTGCTGGTGCGGGAGCGGGAAAAAATATAAAAAGTGCCATGGGAACGCCTGATGTCCAAGGGACTTTTCATAACGTTTGAAGGTATTGACGGATGCGGAAAAACCACCCAGTTGCTGTTGGCCAAGGAAACGCTGGAAAAGAGCGGACGTTCCTGCGTCGTCACGCGGGAGCCCGGCGGAACGGAAATAGGGGAAAAAATCCGCGGCATACTGCTCAGCCCATCCCATTCGAAAATGCATGACGAATGTGAACTGTTGCTCTACTGCGCCGCGCGGGCTCAACTGGTCCGGGAATGCATTCTTCCGGCCATGGAACGCGGCGCCATCGTGTTGTGCGACAGATTCGCCGAGGCGACATTCGCCTATCAGGGCCACGGCCGCGGCCTGCCGATGGATACCTTGGAAACGATGAACGCTTTCGCCGCCGCTCGTATAACTCCTTCGCTGACCTTCGTTTTCGATATCAGCGTAGCGGTTTCCATGGAAAGATTAAAAAAATCAGGGAAGGCTCTGGATCGTCTGGAAAAGAGCGGAAGGGAATTTTACGAAAAAGTCCGGGATGGATATCTTCAGCTTTCGCGCCGATACCCGCGGCGAATTATAATCGTGCCCGGCGAGGCGCCGGTTGAAACGATCGCGTTGACGGTACGAGATCGTTTGTCGGTGATACTGAATGCATGAAGCTTAAAATTGTTCGGTTTAAGAATAATAAATGATTTATTTTAAATAACTTTTCCTCTTTTCATGAAAATTGGAGATTGAATGAATACCATTCGGGAAAAAGGATCAAAAAATAAAATAGCGCGGACGATTCCTTTGTTGGGACTCATCATCATCGCCGTTACCATCGCGGGATTGGCGGTGGATGTCAACCGGCAGGCGGGAGACAATTTCTACAAGGACTACATGCGCCTGCAAGACGTATTTCTTAAAATCCATCAGAATTATGTCGAGAATGTCGAATCAAAACAGCTTGTGGACCATGCCATCGACGGAATGCTGTCGATCCTTGATCCGCACACGAACTACATGGAAAAAAAACAGTATAATGAATTAATGATAAAAATGGACGCGCAATTCGGCGGCCTGGGTATACAAATCGCCATACGCGACAAGGTGCTCACCGTCATGACTCCAATCCAGGGCACGCCCGCGGACCGGGCTGGAATACAGTCGGGCGACCAAATTGTCAAGATAAACGGAAAATCCACCGCGGGCATCACCATTGAGGAGGCGGTCGGTAAACTGCGCGGAGAGCCGGGCACCGACGTCGTCATCACCATCCGCAGGCCCGGCGAAAAAGACCTCGATTACAAAATCACTCGAGGCATTATCCATATTAAGGCCGTTCCGTTTTATAATGTTTTCAACGACAGCATCGGATACGTGGAGCTGAAGGAATTCTCGAATATCGCGGGAAAGGAAGTCGAAAAGGCCGTCAAGGAACTCTTGAAAAAGAAGATCAAGGGCGTCATTTTGGATTTGCGTTTCAATCCCGGCGGCGCTTTGCCGCAGGCCATAGAGGTGGCGGAAAAGTTTTTGCCCGAAAAATCGCTCGTCGTGTTTACGCGCGGCCGGATGCAGGGACAGAATTCCGACTATTCCAGCGCATCACCCCCCCTTATTCCCTCGGACATGCCGATGGTTGTGCTTGTCAATTACGCCTCCGCTTCGGCCTCCGAAATCGTCGCCGGAGCCATTCAAGACTGGGACAAAGGGTTGATCGTGGGCGACACGACGTTCGGAAAAGGATCGGTGCAGACGCTCCTGCCGCTCGATGAAAGCCACCATTTGAAAATGACCACCGCGTTCTATTATACGCCTTCGGGCCGTTGCATTAACAAACCGGAAAACGGCATACGGGCCAAAGGCTTGAAGTCAAGCGACGGCGAGGATGGGGACGGCGAGGATTCGGCGTCGGAGAAAACAAACGCCGGTTCGGCGAAGGACTCGGTAAAAAAGGATACCACGACCTATAAAACAAAAAATGGAAGGATCGTCTATGGCGGCGGCGGAATCGTACCCGATACCGTTGTTAAGCCCAAGATTCCGGAATATCTTTTACGGATATTGTTTCTCAAGGATGCGTTTTTCTCTTTTTCCACTAGCGAGTATCTCAAATTAAAAGCGCAGCATGTGAAAATTGAGAAGGGATTTGAGGTGAATGAGGCGATCATGGCCGATTTTCAGCATTTTCTGGATTCGACCCATTTTAAATTCCAAAACCAAACTCAATCCATGTTTGAGGATTTCAAGGTGAAAACGGGCATCACCCCCGATACGACGCGTGACAGCACGGGAAAAATAAAAAAGGACGCTTCCGCCGTCGATCCCGGTAAACCGAAGTGGTCAAAGAATGAGCTGGAAGCGTTGAAAAAAATTTCACAACAGATTGATAATGTGTTGAATGAAAAGAGCCGGTCTGAATTTATCGGCAATGCCCCTGAAATAAGGAAATACGTCCGAGACGCCTTGCTTTCAAGAGAGTTCGGGCCTGAAAGCGACGTCGTTTATCGTGCGCGGTTCTCCGACGACGTTCAATTCCAGGCGGCCCTCAAATTGCTTGCGAACAAAACGGCCTACGACCGATTGTTGAAACCAAAGGGAAAAAAATAGAATTGTGAACTAACGCCGGCCATCATCAATTATAGAAATGGGAGTATACGGTATGATTCAACAGATGAGAAACAACGCCGCCACGATCATGTGGATCGTCATTATCGCGTTTGTCGCAACCATAGTTTTCGCGTGGGGTATGGACCTTACCGGTCACACGAAAACAAGAAACGTCGTCGGCAAGATCAATGGGAAGGAAATCCCCATCAATTACTTTGAGAAAATGGTGGAACAGGAACGCCAAAAAGAACGGGAACGTTCCGGCGGCGCCGATTTGCCGCCATACCAAAACCGCATGATTCCGCGGCAGGTTTGGGAAACCGAAGTCAACAGGGTCCTTCTCAATGAAGCGTTCGCGAAAATGCAACTCGGCGCCTCATCGGAAGAGCTGTTTGAATATATCAAGAAAAACCCGCCTCCCGAAGTGTATAAGGTTCCCCAGTTCCAAACCGACAGCGTGTTCGATACCGTCAAATACATTCAATTTCTTAACGATCCGCGCGCCTATGAAAACGAGGGAATGCGGATGCTCGAATCGTATACTCGCGACATGCTGATCCCCATGCAAACATTACGGATACTCCTTTCATTCCAAGGATTTCCCACGCAATGCGAGATCGCTTATCAATATAGAGCCGAGAACGAAAAGACGGTCTTTGAATACGCGAAATGCGCTACCGCGAATCTGCCCGTCGATTCATCGGAAATTCCGGTGACTATGGTGCAACGGTTTTACTCCGAGCATGCGGACAGTTTCCACGCCGAGGAACAATCCGACCTCTATTTTGTAAAGGTGCCGAAAACCGCCACGGAAAAGGACGCTCAATTGATTTATAATGAATTGATGGAAGTACGGAAAAAAATCAATAATAGCGACTCATTGCTTCAGGAAGAAGCCAAGCTGGAATCCGACGATGAAGGGTCGGCGTCTCGCGGCGGTGACCTGGGATGGATATCCAAAGGCGTGATGGTTCCTCAATTCGATTCCGCGGCGTTTTCCCTGACGCTGGGCGAGGTTTCGTTGCCGATCCGGACGCAATTCGGCTATCACCTTATTCTCGTGGAGAAACGGGAAACCAAGGACGGCAAATTGCAGGTAAAGGCCCGTCATATCCTTCGCAAAATATCGCCGTCCGCCGAAACCATGGACCGCCTCAATGCCCAGGCTGATACCTTGCATAAAATCATCTCGGCCGACGGGATAAAAGCCATCATGAAAAAAGGGAGCCTTTACCCGACGGATTCCACCGGTCTTTTTAAAAGGGGTGACGCCGTTCCTAAAACGGGCTTTTTGTCGGGCGCGGCTTCGTTCGCTTTTAACCATGAGGTCGACGAAGTGTCGGATATTTTTGAAAACGAGGACGGGTATTATATTTTTCAGGTAAAGCAGCAACTTAAAAAAGGCCTGCAACCATTGCCTGTTGTCAAAGATAAAATAGTGCAGATACTCAAGGATTCAGTGCGACTGCAAAAAGCCGAAAAACGTTTTGACGAAGCCTTGAAAAAAATGACCGATAAATCGGACGTCCTTTCCTTATCGAAAATCGATCCGATCATCGTAACGGGGAAATCCGATTCGGTCACCAGGGTTCAATACGTGCCGCAAGTCGGGTTTGACAATCAGGCGATCGCGGCGGCTTTCGCGCTCAAGGACGGAAAGGTTTCCGCCATTATTCGCACGAAAGACGCATTGTTCGTCGTTAAACCGCTGTGGCATAAAATCATCGAGACTATCCCATGGAACAGCAATGAAATCATGGGGTTACGGCAAAAGATGGAGTCCGAGGCGAGCCAAAAATTATACTATGACTGGTATTTGGACGCTAAAAGCCGCGCCGCAATCGTCGACAATGTAAACCAGTTTTATATGGATTGATTCGCGGTTCATGAAAAATTATATTCTTGATACGACCGTACTGTTATACGATGCCCAGGCGCTTTTCAAGTTCGAAGAAAACAACGTTTTCATTCCTATTACGGTTATCGAGGATATCGATCGTTTTAAAAAGGACCTCAACGAAACCGGACGAAACGCGAGGCAGACGTCCCGCTACCTCGACGCGCTCAGGCTGAAGGGATCGCTGACGTCCGGTGTTAAACTCGACAGCGGAGGCGTCGTCATAGTCAAAATTGACACCGGCGCCTCGCTTAAACTCATCCCTCGCGATCTTCAGAGCAACGTCCGCGACAACCTGATCCTCGCCATATCGCTCGATGTAAAAGAAAAGGCGGGCGGCGTGCCGACGCTGTTCGTCAGCAAGGACATCAACCTGCGCATCAAGGCCGACGCCCTTGGGCTCAAGGTGGAGGATTACGAATCCGATAAGGTTGATATCGAGGAGTTGTATACCGGCTACGCTGAAATTTCGGTTACCTCGGAGGAAATTTCCTCGTTTCATGATCAAGGATCGCTGATTTACCACGGCGAAACGTCCCTTTTTGCCAACCAATACATAACCCTTGCCGACGCAACTGATCCGTCGCGCTTCGCCCTCGGACGTTATCAACGAAAAGAATCAAAAATAGTCAAGCTGGCGCGCGAGGACAAAGACGGCATGTGGCGGATTAAACCGAAGAACAAAGAACAGGTTTTTTCCATGGACGCGCTGCTTAACGATTCGATTCAGCTTGTAACACTGGTAGGTAAAGCGGGCACCGGAAAGACATTGCTTGCGGTTGCCGCAAGCCTTTACAAAACCGTGGATGAAAACGTTTATAATCACGTCCTCGTTTCACGGCCGACCCTTCCCATGGGAAAGGACATCGGTTTTTTGCCGGGAACGGTGGAGGAAAAGCTGGCGCCGTGGATGTATCCTATCGCGGATAACGTTGACCTGCTCATGCGCAGCGAAGCCAAAGCGCGGCGGCATATACGCGGATTCAAGGAACTGCTTGAATCGGGCATTCTCATCGTTGAGCCGCTTACCTATATACGGGGACGCTCGATTCACAATCAATACCTGATTATCGACGAGGCGCAGAACCTCACTCCGCATGAAATCAAGACCATTGTCACCCGCGTGGGCGACGGCAGCAAGGTCATCCTCACGGGCGATCCTTATCAAATCGACAATCCCTACATCGACTCCTCAAGCAATGGCCTCACCTATGTGGTCGAACGCTTCAAGGACCAGGAGGTAGCGGCCCACATTACCTTCACAAAAGGTGAGAGATCGTTATTGTCCGAACTTGCCGCGAATTTGCTATAATCGGTTGGATGAGGGCTCGTGGCCGGCGCCGAGGATTTCTTCAACGCACGAGAGCAGCCGGTTGTGAAACGTGAGGTTTTTTTCCAATACGCGGTAGCGAGGGGCCAGTTGCTTGACCTTTTGATAGTCACCGGTGATGAGAATCGCATCGATGGCGTCATAGCGCCGGCGTACCTCTTCGATCACTTCGACTCCGGTCATTTCAGGCATGTGGTAATCAATGATCAGCAGTTTGGGGCGGTAATGCGCCGGAATGTTCTTGAGGGCGCTCAGGGGATCGGAGTAGGTCCGAATATTTCTAAATCCCGCGTCAATCAGCATGTCCTCGATGATGCACGCCTCGATAGGTACGTCGTCAATAACAATGATGCCGTCGGATCCTGATTCCATAATGCAAATCCCCATGCTTGGTATTTCGAACGATGATAGTAATTTAGTAAAATGCGCGGAAAAAACCAAGTATAACAAAAAATAAGTTTTTCGCCGAATCGACATTTTGAACATCGGGAATAATATTATCCATGGCAAGGCAAATAGTATTATTTAATGGTAATCGTATTCGCGCTACCCTTATAATGGAACTCTATGCATTTTTATGGTATAATAATAATACAAAGACCATGCGTATTATAACCTTTCTTATTATTTTCCTCTGTGTCCCTTGTTTCCCGCAAACTTTTCTGGCAGGCGAGCTCAAGGGAACCTATCGTAAGGATAATTATATAATTTCCGGCGCCATTACCGTTAAAGCCGGAGACACTCTCATTTTCGAAGGGGGTAGTGAATTGCGATTCCAGCCGATGACCGGTATTCTGGTCAAAGGCGCCTTTTTCGCGAATGGAACAAAGGAAAATTCGATACTTTTTACTTCCTTAAAAAGTCAAACTTCATTATCCAATTCAACACAGGACCCGGCTTCTTTTTATTGGAGCGGTTTGAAAGTAGCCGATAGTACCGCTGCTGTCAGGTTGTCTTACTCGATGTTTTGCAATGCCGGCGTCGCCATAGCCTTGGAAAGTAATACTCATGAAATAATTTTTGACAGGGTTGTTTTTCATAAGAACGAATTCTTGAATTTGGTACGGCAAAGTAAACCCGTCGGCGTCAAGGATGACGCCGAATATATTTATGAAGGTACGGGAAAGGAGATGATCGCCGTTCTCGATCAAACCGAACGCATTACTACGGATGACGAGAACGCTATCGGCCTAAACCGGAGGCCCGCGGCAATGCCCTGGTTCATACCGGTCCGAGTATCGCTTTCGTGCGTCGCTCTCGTGGGCGCGGGATTATGGATAAGCGGGCAATATTATGCGGAAAAATACGACAATGAGTATCATGGGCAAAAAAACCCGCAAGGAGCGGTCAATGCCCGACAGAAACGCGATGGAATGGCGCTCATTCAAAACATCGGAATGGGGCTTTGCGGCGTTGGGGCGGGTTTTTTTTCAGTGTCGTTTCTATTTTGAACATTAAAAAGCAAAAACGAAAACCGGATGAAAAACGCAGGTAACTTAATATCGACATGTATCGGTGTAGCGGCGTTGACGGCGCTGCTGACCTGTTCGCACTATAAGAACGACAATCCGTTCGATGTTCTCTACCCGGACGCAAATTACGTTCTCAAAGCGCAGTGGAAGAAACTTCCCGATACACTGTATTTGGATACCGCCTATGCCCTGCCCTGCACGACCGGCATCGGGCGCGACGCTTTTTCTTCATTGACAATTGACAATATTGATACGGACTTCATCGACAAAAGCAAGACGCATTCCCCTCCATTTGATACAGTGACGCTATGGTTTAAAAAGGCGCATATCGGAAAAGTGCACATTGTAGGCCTTCGGCCCAACGGCAAAGTCAATGCCGACAGCAGCGGAGAGCTGATCGTTGTCAATCAATTCAAACCCGTCATTAATGCGCCGAAAACGGATACGGTCGTTAGAGGTCCGGATACGATAAAGGTTGGCGTTTTGAACACGACGGATTCGATCGTGACGGTTTATTGGCGTCTTTTCAGCGCTTCGTCCCTGGATTCGCTGCGCGACACTATTCATAATGACTCTGTACGATTCTTTGTAAACACCACGGGCAGCGGTCTGAATGATACCTTGTTTATATGGGCGCGAAACAGCCTGGACTCAGTATCGGATACGGTGAAAACCGCTCTTGCGATTTCCGGAATAATTCCCGATCTTCGTGGATTGAATCTTCCCGACACTATTTCATGCGGAGATATTTTGCATTTTACCGTCAAGCTCGGAACCGTTACAGATTCGTGGTTTAAAGTAGCCTTGGAGTCCGATGACGGGCGATACAAAGACACTTCAGCGAACTACCGCTATGCAGGCGCCTTAACCGTGGACATGCTCCATCCATGTATCGACACGGGGATGGTGCGTTTTTCAATACAGCTCATCGATTCCACCGGTATTACTATGTTAAAAAAAACGCGCGATTCATGTTTTATTCGATATACGCTTCCCGCGCTGTATATTCAACCATTGTTGGTGGTTCCCATAAACCGTCAGTACCCAATCACGGTCACTGACCGCAATTCGGTCGCGGTACGCTATATTTGGAATTTCGCGTCCGGCAACGGAGCTTCCGATACGACGAGTGCATCTTTTATCACCAAAAAATATCAGGCTGATGCAACCGACACGGTGCGCGTTTCCGGCGTCAATAAATACGGTTTTAAAAGCACCCCCGTTACGGCAATCATTGTCGCGAAAGCATTGAAATACATTATTTCAACCAATGATAGTTTATTTCCTTCCATCGTAACCGCGCACAGGATCGACACGTTCGGCGTAACAGTCGATAGCGCCTCGTTATTGACGGCTAATTTAGGCGTTTACTCATGGCGCGTCGATTCGTCGAATGTCACACTTGTTAATAGAGAGGACCGGCAATTATCCCGGTTACCCCAATATTTCGCCGACAGCGGAACATATCAGGTCAGCGTCATCGTCCGTGATTCGAGCGGAGATTCCTCAAACCGCATAACGAAATTGGTCGTTGCGCATCGGTACGCGCCGTTGTGCAAGTTTTTAAAATCCATAGATACGACGGCTATCAACCAATTCGACTCGCTACGGCTTCACTATTGGGACACCAATCCTGATTCGAGCGGAAAAATCGTGCGCGTTTACTGGGACTTAGACGGCAAGGGAACCGGCGGGGATTCCGTTTTATCCGTTAAATACTCCGTACCAGGCGTGTATATCATACGCGCAAATGTCGCGGATAATGACGGATTCCTTTCTCCCTTGGATTCCATGCGGCTTGTGGTAATTTCCTCCGTACCCTATATTGACAGCTTGCCGCAGGATATGACCGTTTACATCAACACGCTCTTGAAAATGCAGGTTACCTTTCATCCGGGCGCCAACGGGGATTCCATAAGCTATAATCGTTGGATTTTATCCGGTTCAAAAAACCTGGATACAATGACCGTGAAAAGTAATACGCTGTCCGTACTATTTGACTCCGCGGGCGTTGATACCGTCATCGTCAACTGCGGAGATACAAGAGGATTCACGCCCGCTAACCCGGTTACTTTCAAGGTTATCGTCGTCGAAAACACGCGGCCCATCGCCGCGGGCTTGAAACCGGACACGGCATGGCAGAACCACGATACGGCTTTCGTTATTAACACGGTAACCATAAAACCGGAAGTTCCAATTACCGAGTATTATGTCTCATGGAACGTTTCCGGACCATTTGACAAATTAACTACCTCATCGGTTCATCACGCGTTTACATCAAGCGGGATGAAGTATGTTCGAATTTTTGTCGTCGATGCCCAGGGGACAGCCTCGGAAACGGTCACTGATTCGATCATGGTTCGTATCGGCAAGCCCGTCATAGACAGCATTGCCGTGAATGCCGCGCTGACGTCCCTTTTTGTTGCAAAACCGCAAAACTATTCGGTTTGGGCTCGAGACACCAATGGCCTCATCGATTCAATAAAGGTGTTCTGGAAAAACTCTGATTCTTCCCTTGTAAAAAGCAATAGTCCGTTCATCCATGCCTTTGGCGTTGCCGATACGGGTACGCAAACGATTAAAGCCATGGTAAAAGACAATGACGGATTTTGGTCGGACACGGTCGGGAAACAAGTTTACGTGCGACTGGGTAAACCATTGGTAAAATCCTTTAGGGCGGATTCGGCGGTGTTTTTCAAAACCAAGCGCCGCTTTACTATAAGCGCATCCGATTCCGCGGGTAGGATCGACACGTTTTTCGTATCGATCAATAACGGCGCAGTTAAAAAGTTAACGGATTCAACGTTCGATACGGTCTTCACGTCGCCGGGTAAATACGGCGTTAAGATAAATGTAAAAAACGACCGGAAAATGTTGTCGGATCCCCTGTACGATACCATCGTCGTCAATGCGCCGAAACCGCTGTTCCGCGGTATTGCCATTGACACGCTTTCCAATAGTGTTTTCGTTTTTGATGCGCGAGCATTCACCATTAAAGCGCAGTCCGCCGCCGCGCCTATCGATAGCGTTAAAGTGGCCTGGAACGGTTCGTTGATTTTTACTGAAACCAAACCGGCCGCTGGAGACAGCGCGAAATTCATCCATACCTTCGCCATCTCCGATACGGCCGTCAAATCCATCCGGGTCCGGGTGGTCGATACCTTTTCGCAAACAACGGACACGGTTGTGCCGGTCGCGGTACGCCTTGGCAAGCCGGTCGCGGACGGATTGACTCCGTTAAAGCAATGGGTCAATCGCGACACCATGTTTACCATTGCCGCGCACGATACCAACGGCAAAGTGGACAGCGTTATGATCAATTGGGGTGACGGAACGGGTATATTCAGGAAGGCGTGCGCCGACACGATCAGGCACAAATACGTCGTGGCGCAGACAGGAATTAAAACAATCAGAATCTTCGTCAAGGACAATGACGGTATCTATTCCGACACCGTTGTTTTAAGCGATACCGCCTTACTCGGTAAGCCTCGTATAACCGCCTTTGCTTCCGATACGCCTACTGCAAGGATCTTTTTTAACGACAGCATTCCGTTCAGGGTTTCCGGGATCGACACCAACGGGACCGTTGATTCGATAAGCGTCGACTATGGAACGGGAATATTCGGGCCGTTTTTAAAATTCACGGGTTCGCCATATAAATTCATACGTTTGTTCGCTAAAGCTGATACCGGACAGACGACCATGCAGGCTCGAATAAAGGACAACGACGGTGTTGTGTCCGACACCGCAAGTTTAACGTTTTTCGTACGGCTCGGGACTCCCGTTTTGAAAAGGGTGCCGAACAATGATACGATGCTCTGGGTTTCCGATACGCTCGTTTGTCCGTATATACCGTCATCCCATATTTCTACGGTTGCCGTTACCCCGTTCGACACTAACGGATCAATCGTACGATTTTATTGGGACATCAGTAATGGCGGCCTCACCGATACGAACAGCAGTCCGATTTTCGGTCCGACCGGAGGAAGTCCGGACGGACATTTTTTATTAAAAGTAACGGGCAAAGACGATGATTCATTGATAAGTAATACAGTGCAATTTTATTTTTCGCCCCATCAACCTCCTCCTGTGGTAAGCTCGAATACCGGACGGGCCGGCGCCGCGCAAGTCCTTTTCTGGAGCGGCAAGGACGCGGTGGACCAACTCTCGACGTTGTATAAAATCGTTATCAAGAAAGGCGGCGAACTAGCGCCGGGGGATGATAATAATTCCGTTTATATTGTTCAGGATTTCAAGCCCGGAAGCCAGTATACGAACGCTGCGCCCTCATTTGACTATAGTTTTGTTTATACGCCTCCGTCGAGCGGTACGTATTATTATCAGATAATCGCCAGGAATTCACGAGGCCAGATGTCTCGCCTTACGGGCTTGCCCAATTTCTTTTATTGAAGACCCTTTTTTAACATTTCCCCAAACATAAGCGCATTGCCAGGCGGATAAATAGGTTCGCCTCTCCGAAACCCTTCATTTGAATAGAAGATTGCGCGCGAATTTATTATTTTATATCATAGTAGCATTTTAAAAAAACATGAGGGGAAACAGCATGGCTCAATCGATTTCGGAAAAAACAGCGAACATGGTGCGTATCTTATCCGCGGCAATGGTTGAAAAAGCCGCCTCCGGACATCCCGGCGGCGCGATGGGGGGTGCGGATTTTATAACCATATTATACACGGAATTTTTAAACTTCGATCCATCCGATATGCAATGGGCCAACCGCGACAGGTTTTTTCTTGATCCCGGCCACATGTCTCCGCTCTTATATTCCACGTTACACTTAATGGGAAAATTCGCCATTGATGACCTTAAAAACTTCAGGCAATGGGGAAGCGCGACTCCCGGACATCCGGAACGCGATGTTTCGCGCGGCGTGGAAAATACATCGGGGCCGCTCGGTCAAGGCCATGCAATGGCAGCCGGCGCCGCTATAACGGAAAGGTTTTTAACCGCCCGGTTCGGCGAATGGATGGCGCATAAAACGTACGCGTATATTTCCGACGGCGGCATCCAGGAGGAAATTTCCCAGGGAGTGGGCCGTTTAGCGGGACATTTGGGACTTTCGAATTTCATCATGTTCTATGATTCCAACAGCGTTCAGCTCTCTTCGCTTACCCGCGATGTTACCGGCGAAGACACCGCCCGGAAATACGAATCCTGGGGATGGCGCGTGGAAACCATTGACGGGAACGATCACGACCAAATTCGTGAAGCTTTGACAAAAGCTAACAAGGAATCATCCCGCCCAACGCTTATCATCGGGAAAACGGTCATGGGTAAAGGCGCGCGCACGAAAACAGGGGAGTGTTTCGAGGGTCAAGTGGAAACCCACGGAATGCCGCTGTCGAAAGCCGGCGCTTGTTTCGAAAAGACCGTGGAAAACCTTGGCGGAAATCCCCAGGACCCCTTTGCCGTTTTCCCCGATGTTGCGCAGTATTGCTCACGGGTTTGTGAAGATAAAGTCAAAGCCGCGCGGGAACGCAAGCGCGCCGGATCGCAATGGGAGATGAACTATCCGGCTCTTTCTGAAAAATATCACAATTTCATATCAGGTAAAGTCCCTGCAATCGATTATGCGTCTATCGAACAAAAGCCGGGAATCGCCACGCGATCCGCTTCGGGGAAAGTATTATCCGTTTTCAGCAAACAGGTTGAAAACATGATCGTTGCTTCGGCGGATTTGTCAAACAGCGATAATACCGATGCGTTCATGAAAAACACGACAATCTTTAAAAAGGGGGATTTCAGCGGTCAATTCCTTCAAGTCGGAGTAGCCGAATTGACCATGGCGGGGCTTATGAACGGAATGGCCCTTCACGGAGGCGTGATACCCGTTTGCGGAACGTTTTTCGTGTTTTCCGATTTCATGAAACCGGCTGTGCGGCTCGCGGCGCTTATGAAACTGCCGGTTAAATACGTTTGGACGCACGATTCGTTTAGAGTAGGAGAGGACGGTCCCACGCACGAACCCATTGAGCAGGAAGCGCAGATCCGTCTTCTTGAAAAAATGAACAACCTGGAGGGGAAACGAAGCATGCTCGTTTTGCGGCCGGCCGATGCCGCGGAAACCACGGTCGCATGGAAAATCGCGCTGGAAAACACGGATGGGCCCGCCGCCTTGATCCTATCGCGTCAAGCCATCGCGGATGTTCCGGCCAAACCGGGATCAACCAGATACGCCGACGCGTTAATGGCCGTAAAGGGAGCCTATTGCGTAAACGATACGGATGGCATTCCCGACTGCGTATTCGTGGCGAATGGGTCGGAGGTTTCCACGCTTCTTGCCGCCGCACAAAGATTAAAAACTGAGAAAGGCTTGAAAATCAGGGTGATATCGGCGCCTTCCGAAGGGTTACTCAACGAACAGTCCGCCGATTACAAGGAAATGCTCATACCGCCGGGCATACCGGTGCTTGGGCTGACCGCGGGCCTTTCCGTGACGCTTATGGGTATCGTTGGTCCGTTCGGCAAAGTAATCGGTCTGAACAGGTTCGGCGCTTCAGCGCCTTATAAGGTGCTTGACGAAAAATTCGGCTATACTCCCGAAGCCGTGATGAAAGAAACCGAACTCTATCTGAGTCGGTATGCGGCGCTTGTAAAAAAATATATGTCTTAAATAAGGGCGGTTTTTCAAAATGAAGATCGGCATCGTCGGTGATACGCATCGGAATAAGGAATACCTTGGCACTGCCGTGGATTGGCTTATAAAACGGCAAAAAATCGCCACGCTGTTCCATTTGGGGGACGACTACGATGATGTGATGGAATTGATTGACAGTTATATCGAGGTGGTTCAAGTACCGGGAATTTACGATCCGCGCTATATAGACAAATCGCTGCCCGCCAAGATGGTTGAGACCGTCCAGGGGCTCAGCATATTACTGGTGCATGCGTTGGACAAGGACGCTACCCCCGACGATATCATGCGGTCGGATATCATTCTTCATGGTCATACGCACCGGGCTGAATTACGTCTCGAAGACGGAATGTTGTATATAAATCCCGGACATTTAAAAGGCCCGATCGATAAAAACGCGCGTCCTTCATTCGCGTTTTTGGATATTCAGGATAAAAACGTCGTCGTAAAAATCATCGGTCTTGATTTTAAAGTCATCCAGGAAATGGAACTTTTCCGCTCGGAAAACAGACTGTATAAGATCTGACCCCGGCGCGCGATGCAAACAACCATTCTTAGCTCGATCGTCGTCATTTTCGGACTCTCCATCCTCGTTCTTTTCGCCTGTTACCGTCTCAGGATTCCCGCCGTCGTTGGGTTTCTGCTGACGGGCATCCTCGCGGGACCGCACGGATTACGTCTTGTCAATGAATCGCAGAACGTCGAAACGCTCGCCCAGCTCGGCGTCGTGCTGCTTCTTTTTACCATCGGCATTGAATTTTCTCTTAAAAATCTGGTGACCATAAAAAAAACGATCCTTATCGGCGGTTCATTGCAGGTGGCAATGACCATCATCGCGGTAAGCTTGATTTCCCTGCGTACCGGCAGATCCCTCGCGGAATCGGTTTTGTTGGGATTTTTGCTTTCTCTCAGCAGTACCGCGATCGTACTCAAACGATTGCAGGAAAAAGCCGAGGTGGAAAGTCCGCACGGCAGAATGGCGCTTGCCATTCTTATTTTTCAGGATCTTATCGTAGTGCCGATGATGCTTTTCCTTCCTTTTCTAACGGGAGAGGGACAAAATATTTGGCGTTCCATGGGCATTTTAATGCTGAAGATGGCCGTTATCGTTTTGGTAATGGCGCTCGGGGGAAAATGGATCATTCCCCAAATACTGTTTCAAGCCGCCAAGACACGGAGCAGGGAAATCTTTTTATTGACCATAATCGTCATTTGCTTTTCGGTGGCTTGGCTCACGTCGAGCATCGGCCTTTCCCTGGCGCTCGGTGCTTTCCTCGCGGGACTCATTATATCGGAATCGGAATTCAGTTTTCAGGCCCTCGGCAGCATTTTACCGTTTCGCGACGTGTTTACCAGTATTTTTTTCATTTCCATCGGCATGCTGTTTGATGTTGGATATTTTTTCCGGAACCCCGCCGTTATTCTGTTGCTGGCGGCGGGAGTCATCATTCTAAAAACCTGCATTGCCGCGGTGGTGCCGGGAATCATGGGATTTCCGCTGCGGACAATGGTTCTTGTGGGGCTTGCCATAGGACAAGTAGGAGAGTTTTCCTTTATTTTATTGCAGTCCGGGTTGGATATGCATCTCATCGATGTGAAATTGTATCATACTTTTTTGGGCGTTTCAATTCTTACCATGGTGGCAACGCCCTTTATCATGGGTTCGGGGAATTCCATCGCACGGTTGGTTTTTAAATTGCCGCTGCCTCAACGGATTAAATCAGGTTTTTCCAGGAACTCGTTGATTGACGGCGATGGGGGTGGCGCGGAAAAGCGCCAAGACCATCTCATTATCATCGGGTATGGAATCAACGGCCGCAACGTGGCCAGAGCGGCAAAGGTAGCGGGAATTCCTTACTTCATTTTGGAAATGAACCCCGAGACCGTACAAAACGAAAAAGCGAAGGGCGAACCGATTTTTTACGGAGACGCGACCCAGCCGGAAGTGCTTCGCCATATGGATATCGGGACCGCCCGCGTCGTGGTCGTTGCGATACCGGACCCCGTTGCAACGCGCCGCGTCATTGAAGTGGCCCGCAACCTTAATCCCCTCGTCCATATCATCGCCCGGACGCGCTTTTTTGAGGAAATGTTGCCGCTTGTTGAACTAGGCGCCAGTGAAGTCGTTCCCGAGGAGTTTGAAACGTCCGTTGAAATCTTTACAAGGGTATTATTGAATTATCTCGTCCCGCGTGAAAAAATCGAACAGTTCATCGCCGAAGTGCGCTCCGACGGCTATCAGATGTTCAGGAGCCTTTCCAAAAGGAATCCGTCCCTGTCCGACCTCAAATCCGCCCTTGTTGACGTGAAAATAAGCACGCTTCGCATCAATCCGAAATCCACGGTAGTCGGCAGAACGCTTTCGGACATTGACCTCAGGAAAAAATTCGGCGTGACGCTTCTCGCCATACGACGGGGGGAGGAAATCCTGTCCAATCCGTCGGGTGATATGTGTTTGTGCGAAGGCGATATGCTCGTACTTCTCGGCAAGCCCGAAAGCACGGCCCAGGTAGCATATCTGATGAAGGATAGAAGCGCGTGAGCGGGGGATACATCATTAGGCAATCAAACTTCTTAATGGAGAAATTGAACCGTATTACCAAACAAGACAATATGCTATCTCGGCAACTCCTCGAAAATCCCCCACACAATTTCAGAGTAATGGTCTAATTTCCGTGCTTTTTGAATTCGCTTGAGGTTCGTTTTGCTCTCCGGTAAGGCTTGAGCGAGGTAAAACCAGACGCCTTTCAATTTGTCAAGAACATTTCCGGGGTTCTTTATGCGATCCCTATACTCCTCGAACAATGCGTCGTGAAAACTTTTCAGGCGTTGACCGGGCGTTAGGGCTGTCACATGGATGCCGCGAAGCGATTCCGCGAAAAAGGGATTTGTAATTGCCCCTCTGCCGATCATCCAACGGTCAACGCTTGGAAAACGGCGCGTTAGTTCCGCAAATACTTCAGGTGTTGTAATATCACCGTTGTAAACCATTGGATGCTTGCATGTTGCGGCGAATTCCTCAAACCCTTCTTTATCCACGTTTCCCGAATACATCTGTTTGGCGGTTCTCGGATGCACGATGATTTCGGCAAGAGGATAGCTATTGAAAACCGGTATGAATCGCTGCATCTCACTCTTAAGGTTCAATCCTAAACGGGTTTTTATCGACACTCGATTTGGGATGCGCGTTAGAACCTGTTTTAAAAAAGAGTCTATTTTATCAGGAAACGGCAAAAGCCCAGCTCCGCGCTTTTTTCGCGTGACCTGCGGAAAAGGGCAACCTACATTCCAATTGACCGTGGAATATCCCATCGCGAATAATTGCTCCGCGAGAATGATGAATTCCTCGGGATTATTGCCGATGATTTGCGGGACTACCGGCAATGTACGGTTGTTTTCCGGCAGAATGTCCTTGATATGGGTAAGCTTTACGGAGTTGCCTTTGACGGTAGAAATAAACGGCGCTAATGCGCCATCATATCCTTTAAAATGCGCTGCATAGACGGAACGAAAAATATAGTCGGTGACGCCCCGGAGTGGGGCGAGGTACAAGGGCAAAGGCAAAGGACTTACTGTCCTTTAAGGGGTTTAAAGGCGAAATAATACCCGATCAATACTGCGCCTATGCAAAAGATAACATCAAAGGGACCAATGACCGCTTTTAAAAAGTAGAGCACGGTGGAAGGCTTCAATTGAAGGATGACCGATATAAGCGAAATACTTTTCCCGTGGGCGAAAATAATGCACGCGGTTAAAAGGTTGCCGGATATTGAACCGATACAAGATAATAGAGCCCCGATAATTCCGAATTTCCTATCCACTCCTTTTCCTAAAAGCCGTATGGAATACCCAATAAGCAAACCCACCCCGAGCGCCATCCAATCGAGTTTGTAACTGATCAGAACCATGGTACCGGTCCAAACCCCAACCCCTAGGATAAGGCCGGCCACGCCTCCAACAATACCCATGACAAGGTTTTGTTTCTTTTTCATCAATTGGCTGTATTTTTGGAAACCATTCTCCGATATTTCAAAAACCGAAGCGGAATCAGGTTCGGTTTTAGGAGGCGTATTTTTAGGATCTTGCATAGTAGTAGTAACCCGTTTATTTAATTAAGCGATTCAGTAATTGCAAAAAATTTACAAATTAATATAAATATTCGCTGCAAAAATGTCAAATTGTTTATTGCAAAAAATTCATTTTATTCAATCGGGCCCGCCTCAGGGCGGAAAAGAAACTGTAAGTTTGGATTATCTACAATGTTTGCACGGATAATCCAAACACTGTTTCTAATGCGTAGGCAAAAAGCTCCACCGGGATGGAAAGAAAGATAAGTTTTTTAGGTAACGCCATTTTAACTTTATATGCAACTTAAAGAAGAAATTAAAGCGCTGAAGGAAAATAAAAACATCCACTGATGGCGAAGCGTTGTTGGAATACTAAATAAATCAATTAGTTAGTCGAATGAAATTAAGCAGTGCTCGTTAATCTTATGCGTTATAATTAAACCTTACGCGTAAGTATAAATAGGCTTGCCGACGAAGGGATTTTTGGGCATGAAATGTGCTTCTCATAGTTGTTGAATATCATACACTTTATATAAGGACTAAACGGATGATTCAAGGAATTTATCTTGCGGCGCAGGGTATGACGCCCCTTATGGACAAGCAGGACCAGATAGCGAATAATCTGGCCAACATTAAAACCACGGGGTTTAAACAAAGCGGACTCTTTATGAAAACCTTTCAAAAATTCCTCTCCAATGACGCCAATCAACCTTTTGTCAATAATGAAATCAAACCCGACCAGATATACGTTGACTATTCCGAAGGTTCCATGATACGGACCGGCTCTCCCCTGGATGTTTTTATCAAAGGATCGGGTTTTTTAACTGTCATGACCGGCGAAGGTATACGGTACACACGAAACGGAAATTTGTCGCTCAGCGCGGAAGGCCTTTTAGTCACTTCCGACGGATCAAAGGTCATGGGCAAGGATGGATTCATAAAAATCGACGACAAGGCAAGCCCGATATCCATAAACGAAAACGGAGAAGTGCTCCAGGACGACGAAATAAAGGGACAATTGCGTATCGCTGATTTTAAAAAACCTTACCGGTTGCTCAGGGAGGGCAATGGATTTTTCAAACCGCAACAACCCGACAATCCCGTGGTCGCCTCGCAGGGATTTGCCGTTGAGCAGGGCTTTTTGGAAGGATCAAATGTCAACGTTATCAACAACATGGTTTCCATGATCGCGGCGTACAGAAATTTTGAAGCGGACCAAAAGGCGCTTCAATCACAGGACGATACTCTCGATAAAGCCGTGAATCAGGTCGGCAGAATCGCGTAAAGTGTAAAACAGGATTGAAAAAAACATAGCAGGGGAGAATAGCATGATTCGTTCAATGTACTCAGCGGCCACCGGAATGGAAGCTCAACAGCTCTATATGGACACGATATCGCACAATCTCGCCAACGTCAATACAACGGGATACAAACGGACGAAAATGGAATTTCAGGATCTCATGTATCAAACTCTCAAGGAGCCGGGCGTTAAAAACTCAGAAGGTGAAATGGCGCCGGCGGGTATTGAAGTCGGATTGGGCGTCAAACCGGCGGCAACGCAAAGGATCTTCGAGCAGGGTTCGGTCAACCAAACGGGAAACCCAATGGATGTGGCGATCCAGGGCGACGGGTTTTACCAGGTTAATATGCCCGACGGAACCATTGCCTATACTCGCGACGGATCGTTCAAGCAAAGTAGTGACGGGACGATAGTCACCTCAAGCGGATACACCATCGCGCCGCAAATCGCCATTCCCGAAGGAGCGCAGCAGCTCGGCGTCAGTCCCAACGGTAAAGTAACGGTCGTTTTGCCCGGCAAGGAAACCTCAACCGAAATCGGACAGATCGAAATGGCGCGATTTGTCAACCCGGCGGGCCTTCGCGGTCTCGGTAATAACTTGTTCGGGATCAGCGACGCGTCGGGAGAGCCCATCGTGGAAACGCCCGGAGAAAACGGCATGGGTACGCTGCTGCAGACATATACCGAAGCCTCAAACGTTCAAATGGTCGAGGAAATGGTAAATATGATCACTGCCCAGCGCGCCTACGAGATAGTTTCAAAATCCATCCAGGTTTCAGACGAAATGCTTCAAGTGGCCAATAACCTCAAGCGGTAGGATTGACAGGGTGAAAAGAGCGAATGACGACAATGAATAGCAAAAAGACAAATCGTTACGGGCGGGAGAGAGGAAGGGAGGGAATCCTGCGGATTTTCTTACGCATTTTCTCCCCGTTACCGGCATACTATGCGGTACTGGTCATTTCTTTTTGGACATTGTCCGCGCAATCCGCGCTACGATTGGAATTGCTCGATACCGCAACAGTCAATGACTCGGTAGTCAGATTTGGGGACGTCGCGCGGGTGAGCGGGGGAGAACTTTCCGATGAATTTCAGCGACTGTGTATGACGCCCATAGGTGAAGCCGCGCCGTGCGGATACTCACGATACATTGGCGTTGAAGATGTCCGGCGAATAGCGACTCGGCAGGGATATCAGGTTACCTGGGAGGGAACAAATAAGCAAACCAGGATTACGGTAAAAACCGGCTTCCAGGAAAATAAAGTCGGAGATTTTGAGAAAGAAATCTTTGACTATATACATGGAACAGTGGGTTGGAATGAAGGCGATTATTCAATTTTCATTCAAAATCGGGATGAGCAATTCAAATGCTTGAAAAAGCCATTTACGGTAAAAATCGATGGGCTGCATTCAAAATTTCCTAAAGGAAATATCAATTTTAACCTCATTATTATTCAAGGAGATAAACAATACTCGGTTCATCCATCATGCTTGGTGACGGTGAATACCGACGTGGTAGTGGCAAACACACTTATCCCGCGAAACGGCAAATGCAATGAGTCGAACTGCGAAATTGAAAAAAGAGATATAACTCATTTTAATTATGTGCCTTACAATAGATTGTCTGATGTGCGCGATAAAGCGGTTTCCCGAACCCTTACACCGGGAACCATACTTCATGAAAAAATTATTGCCAAAGTCCACGAAGTCCAACGCGATGAACAAGTCCGGGTTATTGTCGAAAGCCATAATGTGAGGGTTTGCATGTTCGCAAGAGCGCGTGAAGCGGGATCAATCGGTGAAAAAATTTGGGTGGAAAATGAAATGACGCATAAGCTTTTAAAAGCGAAGATCATTGAAGCCGGAAAAGTGGTTTTAGCGCAGGGAGAGGGATCATTATGAAATGTAAATGGGTAGGAACGGCGATCATTGGTTTGTCGATACACGTTGTCGCGGCCCCGATTTATAATCTTTACAATGCGCATCGGGCAATGAGAGTTGACGATATTTTAACCGTGGTAATCATCGAATCCGCCAAAGCGGGAAGTCAAAGCGGCACCAATACCAATAAGCAAAATGACATGAGTCTTCAAGCTTCGAATGGATCAGGTTTGCTGAAATTCATTCCGGCTTTCGGCGCCTCGGGTTCAAGTAAGGTTTCCTACGACGGTAAGGGAGGAACGAGCCGTGAGGGAAGTTTGGACGCGAAAATATCAGCTCGCGTTATTCAAGTGCTCGATAACGGCAATCTTGTCATTGATGGAAGCAAGGTTGTTGAAATAAATGAAGAAAAAGAAATCATTAAAATAAGCGGCATTGTTCGACCGCAAGACATTGAGTCGAATAATATCATCTATTCCTATAATGTCGCCAATGCGCAAATAACCTATTCGGGTAAAGGCGCGGCATCTACCGGGCAAAGGCCGGGATTGCTTGCAAGAATTTTAAATTGGATATTTTAATTAATTGATATACTTAGGAATACGATACCTGAAATAAAATAATTTGAGGTTAACTCCATGAAAAACAAATCAGGAATATTTGGATGCATTTTTATAATGATCGTCCTTTTCTATTGTAATCAAAGCTATGCTGATACCGGAGTTAGAATTAAAGATGTAGCGGCTATAGGAGGTTTGGAGGATCTTCAAATTTATGGATATGGCCTCGTGGTTGGATTGGATGGAACCGGTGATAGAAGTCAAACGGTTTTTACTACCCAAACTGTTATTAACATGTTGAAAAATATGGGAATAGAATTACCTGAAAAACAAATCAGGGTCCAAAATGTCGCCGCGGTGATGGTAACGGGAACCTTAAAGCCCTTTAAACGCAAAGGGACGCGATTTGACGTTAATGTTTCATCAATGGGAGACGCGACGAGTTTGGAAGGCGGAACGCTATTGTTGACGTCATTGCAAGGGGCTGATGGAACGCTATTCGCCTCTTCGCAAGGACCTCTTGCCACGGGTGGTTATGACGTGAAATATAAGAGCTTGGTTTATCTGAAAAAGAACCATGTTCTCGTTGGGAGAATACCCGATGGCGCGATTGTTCAAAGGGAATATCACTTTAATGCGCTTGATGCGAAAGATCTTTCGCTTTCACTTTCATCACCTGATTTTACTTCCGCAGTTGCCATGGCAAATGCGATAAATCAGGAATTTAAAAATTCAGGATTAACTGTTGCAAAAGCTATTGATCCGGCAACGGTAGTATTGAATTACGATGCCATAGCTCGCGATTCAATAAGGAACTACGTCGGATTGGTTGATTTTATTTCAAAAGTCGAAAATGTCACATTTTATGCTTCCTCTCAAGCGCGGGTAGTGGTAAATGAAAGAACCGGAACGATAGTAGCTGGTGGAGACGTAAGAATTTCCGAAGTTGCCGTATCCCATGGAAGTATAAAAGTTGAAGTTGTCAATACCCCGGAAGTCGTTCAACCCATACCTTACACGGGAGCCCAAACGGCGATTGTTCCGAATCCATCCATTTCAATTGAGGAGAAATCCCCGGAAATGGTTGTTTTAAAAGGAACAACAACAGTCTCTGATCTTGCGCAGGCCCTGAATTCCCTTGGCGTTCCTCCCAGGGATGTTATTTCTATTTTCCAAGCTATAAAGGAAGCTGGGGCATTACATGGTCAGCTTATTATTTTGTAAATAAAAAAAGAGAGCGTTATTTGGAGAAATAGCACGGACTTGTAGCCGAGAACGACAATCTTCCATCTTCTTTTAGACATTCCGCTTCCGCTCGTACATAGCCTCGATCAGCAACTTTTAAACCCGGTAGGTTTTCAATAACGGTATAGTGCTTTTTATTGAAGTATTTGCAAAAAATCATTGTTTCGGGGTTTTGACGCATGTCTCCGTAAAACAATCGAATACAATACGGAAGACCAAATTCAGGACTGCTGATGATTGCGATGGATAATTCCTTATTCGTCAAATCATATTCCTCATTTGAAACAATGGATTCGAATGGCGACGTCGAGGCGCCGATGCATAAGTATGGGCCTGTCGTGACAAATGTCTTTCCTTTTTTAAGGCCTTGAATAACATCCTGTTGCGATGAAATATTTTGATAAATCCCCGTCATGGCATTGCTGAAATATCGATGAAATGATTCGCCAATTGATACAAAGGGAACGGCCAAATATCTGTAGCGATTAAAGTCTCCATGGCAATCATTCCCTGCCGCAAGTGATAGTTTATGTCCTTTTTTTAATTCTTTTATCCAAAGCGACTTAGCTTTGGCCCAATTTTTTCCAAATCCATTATTAATTCCTTGAATTCCGTCCAGAGGAAATGAGCAATCCCGTTGTTCCCAATTTCCTCTTTTTAAAAACAAGCGTTGAAAGATTCCCATTTTTGATCCCGGATGAGCGGCAAAAGCAACTCCTTGTTGTGAATGAAGTTCTGAAATCACCTCTGCAATGGATAGTTGTTTATCCATTGCGGTGCGTCGAGCGCCATCCATGGTTCCGGAAATATATTTCTGAATCCCGATTCCGCATAAATGAACGGCTTTTCCCTTTGAATTCAAACAAGATATCTCTTCTCCCAAAACAACAATCGTATTAAATTTTTTATTGGAAACGTCTTTAAAAATGGAATCCCAACGCGGCAATCGGCAATCCGGTTTTAAATAATCGGTCATCGAGCAGGCAAGATCGTAGGAATGGTCCGTAATTACAACAAAATCAATACCATAACATTTTGACAACAAATCAATTATCTCAATAGGTGGGCCGAATTCAACATGGCTTTGCGAATAATGGGAATGGACGTGCATATCGCCTAAAGAGCAGTATTCATGTCCCGGCAATGGTTCGTCTGAAATAAAACAGGAGAATGATAATTTTGATGAACCCGGTAGATTGTCATTGATGATTGTATTGGTTTTTTTCCCGCGCTTCATGGTTGCCGTACAGGTTATAAAGGCGGTGCCGGTCTTTAATTCGATGCGCGGTATGGTAAATAGGTAGACGGCGCTTTGAAAAGAAAACGGATGCTCAACTATGTACTTGTCAAGTGATTCGAAACCGAACCTGCGCGCGGGTTCACCGTTTTGCGTCACGGCAATGGTTACTTCCGCGCATTGGGCGGGGAACCGGTCGATATCGTTGCAAAGCAAGAGCACCGGCAGGTCGCTGCCGGGGCCGATACGGCGCGGGAGGTCGAAAAGAACTTCGGGGTTATTTCTGTAAAGTAAACTTGGCAAAATTCCGAAAAATCGGAAATGGGTTTCCGCGTACAGCAGTACCGGAATGATGAACGGATCGAAGGGAAGCATCGGCGCCCCGTCACTTCTAAGTACGAATCTCGTCCTCTGGTTCCGGTGTTGTCAACTTGTCGTAAAATCCCGAGAAGTCGTCCTTCTTTTCCGAGTCTCTATGGGCAATGGCGATACGAGGATGTTCATTGAGCATCCCGGTAATCATGTACGGAATTATGTATCCCCATTCGATTTTCTCCCGTAAAGGCAAATAATAGTCCTGGATGAGTTGCAATACCGGTCTGAGTTCATACGAAGGATTTTGAAGGAAACTCAGCAGCAATTCCAGGCAGCAGTTTCCCGGTCCCCGGCCGATGCCGTAGACTGATGCGTCGAGCATATTCGCACCGTCGATAATGGCCTGGATCGTGTTGCCGAACGCAAGCTGGCGGTTGTTATGCGTATGGATGCCGATGGTTTTTCCCGGTAAAGCGGCCTTATATTGTTTGACGAGCGCCGTTATATCCTCGCAATACATCGCTCCGTAGGAATCCACGACGTAGACGATCGGCGCCCGTGATTTACTCAAGTCGTTGAGACCTTCGTCGATTTCGCGCTGGGTATTGGTGGATACGGCCATGATGTTGATGGTCGATTCATATCCCTTGTCCAGGATCATGTCGGAAAGCGAGATGGCTTTGTCAACATCCTTCATATAACAGGCTACGCGAATCATTGAAAACGGCGATTGGCTCCGGACGGCGATGTCCTTTTCCTCAACCCTGCCGATGTCGACCATGCAGGAGAGCTTGGTCTTCGGTTCCACCCCATCAATGATTTTTTTAACATCTTCATCGTCGCAAAAACGCCATTTGCCGAAATGACTGGGGTCGAATTGCGTTTTTGACGCCTTGTAGCCGATTTCCATATAATCAACACCGGCTTCGCAAAGCGAAGCATAGGTGGATTTTACCAATTCATCGGAAAATTTCCAGTTATTGATTAGTCCGCCGTCGCGGATGGAACAGTCGAGAACTTTAATTTCCGGTCGATACACGAAGCCTCCTTTTGCAAGACGATAAGCGCATAATTTTTATTAATATACTTTATTGTGCGGGAGGAAGAACCGGATACGGTATCGCTTTGGTTACGCCGGCGCTTTGAAGGGGATTTCATCATGCGCTTTTCATATGCAGGCTAACCGTGGTCCCGTGATCATCGGGAAAATCATCTTCGGAACGGGAGGATAATTCAATGGCTCCCCCGAAGAGCTCGACGAAGTTTTTGACGACAAGGAGCCCAAGGCCCGTGCCGAATTCATCGGCAGTGCCTTTGCGGCTCTTTTTTTTACCGGGTTGAAAGAGCCGGTCAAGGAGAAAACGGGGAATGCCGATTCCCTTATCGATAACTGAAACCGTGGAACGCCCGTTGTGGGTATCGGCGCTTATTATGATAGAGGATCCGGGATGTGAAAACTTGATCGCATTTGAAAGCAGGTTGCTGAGAACATGATTACAGAAGATGCGGGGCTCAACCAGCATTGTGCATTGTTCAACGCCAGGCTGTTGAACGACAAGTGATACGCTCTTCCGCTCGAGCCGGTCGGTAAAAAGAAGCCGCACGTCATCCAGCATTTTATCAAGACGGACCTTCTGGAGCTGTAACGTCTCTTTGCCCTCATCGATAGCCCGAAGCATCCGGACGCTGTCGATGATTTCCTGAATGTTCTTTGCGCCGGTAGTGATACCGTCGATACGATAGCTCAATTTCTTCCGGTCAGGCTCGTGGGCCGACAGCAGCATTTGCGAGTTGCCCTGAATAATGAAAACGGCGTTGGCGATGTCGTGGGAAATCATGGAAAGCAGTCGCTGATTGTCAATTACCGCCCGTTCCGCCCTTTCCTTTTCCTTGATGACGCTATCCAAAAGGAAGTTTTTCGCCGTGCGCTCCCGCACAAACTCATGGAAAACGATATAGGTCATGATTCCAATTGTCAATAAGCAGACAATAAGGGCTATCGACACATCAAGGTAGCGCTGGCCGGCGGAGGCATAAGGAACGATGGCGTTGGGATTGCGGATTTCGAAAAAGATCAGGGCAGGAACCAAGGAACACACCAGCAGGAAGGCGAGCACCTTGTAAAAACCCGGGAACACGATGATGGAAGCGCAGATAAATAGAAAGAAATAGTACACGATACTGCCGCTCAGGCCCCCCTGAATAATCCATCCATAGCAGAGAAAAAAAAGGAAAATCAGATACACAGGAAGAACCAAAGGTCTCCAGATTCCCAATTTTCTTGAAACAAGATATGCCACGGCGGAGACTACAACGCCGGAAATGGTCATCAATTGCATATTCAATGAACAGTCTGAAATAATATTGTCGATAACTGAAACGGTACAGGCGCAGAAAACCAGGAACATAGTCGCATTGAATGCCCTATGCTCAAGAGGGATGGATTGAGGGTTCCCGAGGAGAATGAAGGAGAGTGCGCTTATTCGGGAAATGAACGAAGTGGCGATTTTAACCTTCATGCGGTTGCCTGGTTGATGGTATCAATTTGTATTTATGGTGTAATTATGCTTTCTGAAATTAAAAATATATGCTCCCCTTCTGAGAATTGTCAATATATCCAAAGCCGGACGCATCGAAGATTGGTGATAGCGTGGATGAATTGGCGAAGACGCCGCTACTTTGTGAGGTTATATGCGGTCGAAGCGTGGTCAAACCATGGTTTATTGCTTCGCAATAGTATGGTTCTTGAACCCGAGGGAATAAAAAAAACTCCCCCGGTAAAAACCGGGAGAGTTTTTTTTTACACCATCATGGATTCGAACCATGGACCTACTGATTAAGAGTCAGTTGCTCTACCAACTGAGCTAATGGTGCGTAAGTTATTGCGCAGCAATAAACTACATTTGCAACAAATTTGAATATATTGTACAATACTTTTTAATTTTTGTCAAAACTGTGCTGTAATACCAAAAAAAATACGAAAATTCGCGTTATAAAAATAAACGCGGCGGAGGAAAAATTCAAGGGAAAAGGAATAGATTTATGGTAAAACCGATCAAGAACCCTCTCTACCTATGAAACGGAATTTACTATGCGAAATTGGAGCAAAACCGATGGGGGACAGAATGGATTGGAATTTTCCAGAGATTTTCCGGCGGTAATGGTAAAAAACAAGCTCTTCTTGGAGTCCGTGGTTGCTGGAACCCGTGAAAACAAAACCTGGAACAATAAAGAGCTCGGTTGACTTTATAAGAAACAATCCCAAAAAAAACAATCTACTTATAACATAGCAGCAAAGAGTCCCTTATGGCCGATGCCATCTGCGACAGGCTGGCTCATGGAGCGATTAAATTTAACCTGGAAGGAGAATCGATGAGAAAAACCAAAGCAAAATCCACAAAATGACCGGATGCTTGAAAAAATTATTATTACCTTGAATAGTTTTCTGTAAAGACATCCTTCTGGTCAAATTAATCCGGATTAGGCAATTTAATGAAAAAAAGTGAAATTTATAAAAAAAACGTAGTCAATTAAAAAAAAAATACTATTAATTTATTTATGAATTATATTCATAATATGACTGATAGTCATAAATATTATTATGGGAATAATTGAACGAAAAAACAGAGAGCGGCAGCAACGAATTAAATCAATATTGAAGGTTGCTGAAAAAATATTTTTAGTAAAGGGTGTTGATGGAATTATCATTGACGATGTCGCTCGCGAAGCCGAGTTGAGCAAGGGGGCAATTTACCTGTATTTCAATTCAAAGGGAGAATTGATTGCCGCCCTTCTTTTTCAAATTATGAATAAGCTATATAATATGTTTAATAATCAATTTGGCGAAAAATCAAAAGGAATAGAAAAAATATCTGATTTAGTAAAGATATATTTTAATTTTTTTTATAAAAACCCACATTATTTCGAATTGTTAATCAATCACGAAATACACGAATCTGCATCAAAAAAACCTGGGCCGTTTGCCGAAAAATGCAGGAAGATTGCTTTATCTTTATGGGGAATCGTAGCAGAAGCGGTTAAAATCGGTCAAAAGGATGGCACGATACGCAGCAATTGCAAGCCTGTTTTAGTGGCAGTAATTTTATCTGGACAGTTGAACGGGATTATTGCCTTACTCATTCGAGAAAGGGAAAACTTTAACAATAGTCTACCGATATTAGTAAATGATATTACTAAAATGTCGTTTGATTTATTTATAAATGGATTGCGACCAAGATGAATGGTGTACCTATTCGGGGAAAAGAGTGGATTAAGGAAAAAAAACAAATATCTGTAAAAATTCGAATTAGTAGGGTTTTATTTCTATAATTTTAATTCATAAAATTTGAATATATCTTTATTATTTGAATGTTCACAGTAACGTATCGCGAATAGATCTTAATTGAAATTCAAATAACTTAACGAACTATGTAATGTTTTTTTGATATATCTATTAGATATATTTATTTATCAGCGATTTTCGCACCCTCTTTAAGTTTCACAATCAAAGATTAAAATTGGCCTAACTGACATGCGGATTAAAATTGCGCACAATGTCAATATTGGCAGCCATTACTCACCCCAAGAATATAG
>Ga0224523_1000187_pt1 | contig 39568 bp, 36 predicted proteins | sample CFST50metaG_FD_182732 | JGI IMG/M metagenome (GOLD analysis project Ga0224523, IMG submission 182732) | Peat soil microbial communities from Stordalen Mire, Sweden - C.F.S.T50 | ecosystem: Environmental > Terrestrial > Soil > Wetlands > Peat | place: Sweden: Norrbotten County, Stordalen Mire... | reverse complement strand
CAAAGAAGCTGCTCTCAGGGCGCTTGAAGCAGTAGGGCTCACTGACCGGATGCATCACATGCCAAACCAGTTATCGGGAGGTCAGCAGCAAAGGGTTGCAATAGCCCGGTCGCTTGTTAATGATCCAGTTCTTATTCTTGCCGATGAGCCAACAGGAAACCTTGATACAAGAACCTCTTTTGAAATAATGGAACTATTCCAGGATCTGAATGAAAAGGGCAGAACCATTGTGTATGTAACTCATGAAACTGATATTGCAAAATTTGCAACCCGTAATGTAACCTTTAGCGACGGCAAAATTAAGCGTGAATGTATTGTAAGCGAACGCCTCAATGCAAGAGATATACTGAAAACTATGCCTGTGGAATTAATAGAGGAATTTGATTAATAAATTAAATCTTGGGGAAATGAACTATATAAATTTATTCAGGATTGCAATACGGGCTTTGATCAGAAACAAGCTGAGAGCTTTTCTGACAATGCTCGGTATAATTATAGGTGTAGCATCAGTGATCGCAATGCTTGCAATCGGGGAGGGTTCAAAACAAAAAATTCGGGGACAAATATCGTCAATGGGAACAAATATGGTGATGGTTATGCCTAATATGCAGAGGAGAGGTGGCGTGAGCCTGGGAGCTTCAAGTTCAATGGCGCTTAAGTTCACGGATGTCCTGGCACTTAGAAACGAAGCCACAGCGCTTTCAGCAGTTTCTCCCGAAGTGACGGCCAACGGACAGGTCATATACAGCAACCAGAACACACAGACAACTATATATGGTGTGAGTGAGGAATATTTGGGTATAAAAAAACTTGAAATCTTAAGCGGAAGATTTTTTAATGCTAATGAAATAAAGGATATGTCGAAGGTATGTATCCTCGGGCAAACTGTTGTTAAAAACCTCTTTGGTGCAGGGGCTGATCCGGTTGGCCTTTTCATTCGTATCAAAAATCTTCCTTTTCAGATTATTGGTGTTTTGAAAGACAAGGGGGAAAGCGGAATGGGACAGGATCAGGACGATCTTATACTTGCACCTTATACTACAGTTCAGCGCAGGCTCGCTGCAATCGACTATATTAATGGTATTTATGCTTCAGCCATAAGTGAGGAAAAGAGTCCGGCTGCTATTGCAGAAGTTGAGGAAATTCTGCGGAGGACTCATAAGTTGAAAGAATCTGCTGATAATGATTTTAGAGTAATGTCACAATCAGAGCTCCTCAAAACTATTACTTCAATTACAGATATTATGACATATCTTCTCGGCGCTATTGCAGGAATTTCTTTGCTCGTCGGCGGAATTGGAATTATGAACATAATGTTTGTATCAGTGACTGAACGTACACGTGAAATCGGATTACGAATGTCGATCGGTGGACGCGGTAAAGATATAATGAAACAGTTCCTGGCTGAGTCTATTATCCTCAGCATCCTGGGAGGAGTGATGGGAGTACTCTTCGGTTATCTCCTGGCCAGACTGGCAGGATCACTCATGAGCAGCCAGGCAATTGTGAAAACACAATCTGTTGTACTTGCATTTATTGTCTGTTTTGTCATAGGTGTTTTCTTCGGTTGGTATCCTGCACGGAAAGCAGCTAACCTGAATCCGATCGATGCCCTCAGATATGAATAGATTCCGGTTTATGGGGAAATCTGGTTACCTTCATATGAATCTATCATTATTTGTTATACTTTTAAAACCATGAAAAACTTTTTCACGGGAAATAAGATCAAGATTTTGCTCCACCTTCTGGCCTGGGCAATCATTCTGGGTATTCCACTTTATTTTTTTAAAAGATGGGATGTCGGGAAAGATTTTATGTGGGTTTACTATATCGGAAATATAATCAACGGTATAATATTTTATACAAACTATATTATTCTTGTTCCAAAATACTTTTTCGGGAGCCAGAAGCACAACTACTACTTATCGGTCGTTTTTTTATTAACATTTCTTTATTTCGTCTCTGACAGGTCAAATGAACTGATATTTAAATATGTCCCGGGACGAAATCAAACAGAGGAAAATGGAAAACCAGCAGAAGAAGGAATAAATTTAAGACCTCCTAAGCCGGATGAACATGGGCGCCCTCCATTCAGAGAGATGCATCTCTTTAATTATGCCTTTACCTCTATTTTTCTTGTCTTTTTTTCACTGGGAATGCGAGTCCTGGAACGTCATTCACAGACCGAAAAACTTCAGAAAGAGCTGGAAAAAGAGAAGCTGAATTCTGAACTGGCATTCCTGAAAAACCAGATTAGTCCGCATTTTTTCTTTAACACGCTTAATAATATTTATTCCCTGATAAGCATTAATGCCGAAGATTCTCAAAAAGCAGTATTAAGGCTTTCAAAATTAATGAGATACTTGTTATACGATTCGGAGCATGGAAATACAAAGCTCAGTAATGAGATTGACTTCATGAAAAACTATATTGATCTTATGAAGCTCAGGATGAGCGATAAGATTAAGCTCAATATCTCCTTTCCTGAAAAGTACGAGGATATAAATATTCCTCCCCTCATTTTTATTCCATTTATTGAAAATGCATTTAAACATGGTATCAGTTTTCGCGAAAAGTCATTTATCGATATAATCATGACAACACAAAAGGATTCTGTTCAATTCAAATGCTCCAATAGTCTTGTGAATACAAGGGAAGACAATGAATCGGGTCATTCAGGCATTGGTCTTGATAATGTGACAAAGAGACTCAACCTCCTTTTCCCGGGTAAACATGAGCTAAAGATAAATAAATCAGATACTGAATTCGAGGTTCTTCTTCACATTAATTTTGCATAATGATTACTGCAATAGCAATAGATGATGAACCTCTAGCGCTGCAGCTGGTAACAGGGTATATCGAAAAAACGCCGGGATTGAAACTTGCAGGAAAGTTTGAGAACCCGCTGGAAGCGGCCGAGTTCCTGAGTGCCAACAGAGTTGATCTTATATTCATCGACATTCAGATGCCCGATCTTTCAGGAATAGAGTTTACCAGGCTAATGGAGAAGGGACCGAAAGTAATCTTTACAACAGCTTTTGAAAAATATGCGATGGATGGCTATAAACTTGAGATTGTTGACTATTTATTGAAACCTTTCAGCTATGAAGAGTTTTTAAATGCCATCCATAAAGTTCAGAATCTGCTCAGGCTTGAACAGAAAACTCCTGCCAGGGTAGATGTAAACAATGAATTTCTGTTTCTTAAATCAGATTATAAGATCAAAAGGATAAATTTTAACGATATTCTTTATATTGAAGGACTTAAAGACTATGTAAAAGTATTTACCCAGAACTCACTCAAGCCGGTTCTTTCCCTTACTTCACTGAAACTTCTTGAATCAAAACTACCTGAAAATAAATTTATGAGGGTCCACCGTTCTTTCATTGTCAATCTTGAAAAAATCGATACAATCGAACGCAGCAGAATTGTATTCGGAAAGGAATATATACCTGTAAGCGACCAGTATAAAGCAAAATTTCAGGAATTCCTCGATAAAAACTTTCTTTAGTATTTAGCCCACCGGGTCCATCGCTCATACTGGCCCCTTCCTAAAATCAGCCAAAGGGCTGATTTCTTAACGGTCGGTCCTTTAACGCCTGGGCCCCTTTGTGGTTAATGGATTTCATTTTTATCAACATACCCTATTTATAATTTTGTGCAACTTTCACATCCTGATACCACTTATACCGTTCAATCCATAAAATAATTGTATTGGTCGGTAAATTAGCGTGATCAGTATATATTATTTTCTTTCATAATTATATCTGAATAGATTTGGGGGAAAAGAGAGTTAATATTTTACCTTTTAATACACATTGATATGAAAAATTTGAAAAATTCAGATCTAAAAATCATGAAAAAAATGAGACTTGTAATGCTGATTGGTATCTCGGTATTTTTCTTTGCACAGGTATCTGCTCAGGATGGCACTATTAATTTCTCGGGAAACTGGACATTAAATGAATCTAGAAGCAAATTAGGAGACGGCCCTTTTAAAATGGCGGCATCAACTCTGACTGTTAAACAGGAAGGTAACAATGTTTCAATAGAAAGAGCTATGACAGGACCGGACGGGCAGGAAATGAAAATGACTGGTAAGTATACCCTCGATGGTAAGGTATGTGAAAATTCAGGAATGATGGACATGAAAACAAAATCAACTGTTACATGGTCGGATGACAAGAAATCAATTACTATCGCTTCCTCAACTATTTTTAATATGAATGGAGAGAACAATGAAATGAAGTCATCCGAGATATGGAAATTGGAAGGTGACAGAATTCTTAAAATTGAAGCGACCAACAGTACCCCCGATGGAGAAATGAAAACAAGTTTAGTTTATGATAAAAAATAATCTTTCAATTTTGTCGCAGTGCATGGTTGATGCTCCCGGTAATCCGGAGCTTTACCAGTCGATTTTCATGAACAATCAAAATGAATTTGTTTTATCAAAAACTAATTTTACTTTTGCATCGGACGAAATATTAAAATGAAAGCAGTTTATACATATTGGCGTTGGCGGTTAAGTTTTTTTCACTTTTTTATGTGAGACTGCCAGCTATGTGTATATAATATTATAAGATATTTACCAGAAGCCTGTCGTACTCACGACAGGCTTTTTTGATTCTGTAGATCACCCGGAATTTTGAAAATAAGTTAGAGATAAATAGGATAAAAATTATGCCAGGATATAAAATAAAAACTTTATCGAGGACGCTTCTTGCTGATATAATAACACCTGTAAGCATCTATTTGAGAATAAGGGATATATATCCAAATTCTTTGTTACTGGAAAGTTCAGATTACCATGGAAACGAAAACAGCTTTTCTTTCATATGCATGAAACCAATTGCGGGCTTTGAAGCTGATAAGGGATTGGTTACTGAAACCTATCCTGATGGATCAGAAAAAGTAACTGAAATAACAGATAAACAGACATTTAATGCCAGATTTTCAGCTTTCATGAATTCATTTATTCTGACAAACGAAACAGAAAATATCCCTGTGAACGGGCTTTTCGGTTATCTGTCTTATGACGCAGTAGAGTATTTCGAGAAAATAGAATTAAAATATACTCCTGACAGCCCCTATAAAGTTACTGATGCCAGGTATCACCTTTATAAATATATCATTGCAATAAATCATTACCAGAACACATTGCAGATAATTGAAAATCAGGTAAATGGAGAATCAGGAGAACTCGATAGAATAGAGTCGCTGCTAAACAGCAGGAATGTGGCAATTTATTCCTTTAAAACTGTCGGAGATGAAAACCGGAACATTTCGGATGAGATGTATAAGGCAATGGTCAGTAAAGGGAAGGAACATTGTTACCTTGGAGACGTGTTCCAGGTAGTGCTATCCAGGCAATTTTCACAACAATTCAAAGGCGACGAATTTAACGTTTACAGGGCATTGCGATCGGTCAATCCATCTCCCTACCTGTTCTACTTTGATTATGGCGATTATAAGATATTCGGTTCCTCGCCTGAAGCTCACCTGAAAATTAGCAATGGCAAAGCTTATATTAATCCGATAGCAGGAACATTCAGACGGACCGGAAATGATGAAAACGATAAGCTTCTTACCCAGGACCTTGTAGCCGATGCGAAGGAAAATGCGGAACATGTAATGCTTGTTGATCTTGCACGCAACGATCTCAGCAGACATGCCAGCAATGTCAAAGTTGAAAGTTATCGCGAGGTACAGTTCTATTCACATGTTATTCACCTCGTCTCAGCGGTTTCAGGCGAACTTAAAAAAGATACAGGTGTGGCCGACATGATGTCTGCGACGTTCCCTGCAGGCACACTTACCGGAGCTCCTAAATATATGGCAATGAAGATCATAGATAAATATGAGAATCAAAGCAGGGGTTACTACGGAGGCGCTATCGGGTTCATAGACTTCCGTGGCACATTTAATCATGCCATCATGATAAGAACTTTTCTGAGCAAAGCCAATACACTTTATTACCAGGCCGGCGCTGGAATTGTAGCAGTATCTGATGAAGAAAAGGAACTGCAGGAGGTAAATAATAAGCTGGGAGCACTAAGAAAAGCGATAGAAATGGCAGCAGATATTAAGTAATTACTAATTGCAGGAGAAATGAAAAAGATTTTGGTTATTGATAATTACGATTCGTTTACTTACAACCTTGTCTACTATATTGAAAAGCTTACAGGACATTGTCCTGCAGTTTCCCGGAACGATGAAATATCCCTTGAGGAAGTGGGCAGGTATGACAAAATTCTTCTTTCCCCGGGGCCAGGCGTTCCGGTTGATGCAGGGATTTGCATTGATATTATTAAGCGCTATGCTTCTACTAAAAGTATTCTCGGAATATGTCTCGGACACCAGGCAATCGGAGAAGCTTTTGGTGGGAAACTCCTTAACCGGAGCTCAGTATATCATGGTATTGCCACACCTGTCATGATAACAGAATTGGATGATCCTCTTTTTGTGAATATTCCTTCCTCATTTATTGGCGGAAGATATCACTCATGGGTAGTATCCGCATACGATCTGCCTGATTGCTTTAATATCACCTGTAAAGATGAGGACGGAATAATTATGGGTTTAAGCCATAAAGAATATGATGTACGCGGTTTGCAGTTTCACCCCGAATCGGTTCTTACCGAGCATGGTATGGAGATTATGGATAACTGGATCAATAATTAGATACAGGTAAATATAAACAGGCAGTTACTGTAGAATAAATTGACAAAGAAAAATTCAATTAGTCATGCGTGAAGTACTGAATCATCTCTTCGAACACAAAACACTGACCAGGATAGAGGCCGAAAAGGTTCTTACAAACATAGCGAAAGGCAATTATTCAGAGTCGGAAATTGCTGCCTTTCTTACAGTTTACCTCATGAGAAGCATAACCGTCGATGAACTCACCGGCTTCAGAGATGCCCTGTTGAACCTCTGCATCAGGATCGATCTGTCAGAATTCGATTCTATGGATGTATGTGGAACCGGGGGAGATGGGAAAGATACATTCAATATATCGACTCTTACCACATTTGTTCTTGCCGGTGCCGGAATCAAAGTGGCAAAGAACGGAAATTATGGAGTTAGTTCAACATGTGGGTCCTCCAATATTTTGAAGCATTTTGGTTATAAATTTTCGACTGATAATGATAAATTAAGAAATGAGATAGATAAATCAGGTGTCTGTTTTTTGCATGCTCCTTTATTTAATCCTGCAATGAAAAATGTGGTGCCGGTTCGCAGAGCTCTTAAAATAAAGACATTTTTTAACATACTGGGACCAATGGTAAATCCTTCATTCCCGAAGAAACAACTCATTGGAGTTTATAGTCTCGAACTAGCCCGTTTATATAATTATCTGTACCAGCAATCCTCAATGAAGTATATGATCATTTTCAGTCTCGACGGATATGATGAGGTTTCACTTACGTCAGAATTCAAATATATCCTGAACGGTATTGAACAGATCGTTTCACCGGAAATGATGAGCTTTAAAAGAGCAAAACAGTCCGACCTTAGGGGCGGGAAAAATGTGCAGGAAGCAGCGGATATTTTTATAAAAATCCCTAAAAATGAAGGTACCGTAACACAGAATAGTGTTGTTAATGCAAACGCCCAGATGGCTCTGAAATGTTATTACCCTTCAAAATCTTTTGAAGAGTGCCGCGCCATCGCTTGTGAATCTCTTTTGACCGGAAAGGCATATAAATCTTTCTCCAAACTGATTGAATTACAGGCATGACCATCCTCGACAGAATAATTGAAAACAAGAAGAGGGAACTTAAACTTCTTTCATCACGAACTTCTCTGGAAGATCTCGAAAAGAGCAAATTGTTTAATCGGGAGACTATATCTCTTTCACAATCAATTCTTGACAAGGATAAAACTGGGATAATCGCAGAATTCAAACGTAAATCCCCTTCAAAGGGTATAATCAATTCATTATCAAAGGTTGAGGAAGTAGCATCAGGGTATTTCAGAGAAGGGGCTTCAGGAGTATCGGTTCTTACGGATAATCAGTTTTTTGGAGGTTCAAACGCTGACCTTGAGAATACCGCGGTAAAAGGTCTTTTCCCAATTTTGAGAAAGGATTTTATTATTAATGAATACCAGGTAATTGAATCCAAATCCATAGGAGCTGATGCAATTTTGGTGATAGCAGCGACTTTAAGCATTAAGGAAATTCAGAGCCTTTCAAAATTGTCGTGGTCGTTAGGGATGGAAATACTTCTCGAAATACATGAACAGGACGAACTTGATAAGGTAAACCAGTATGTTAATATTGTTGGTGTAAACAACCGGAATCTGAAAACATTTGAGGTAAATACAGATATCTCAGTCGCGACAGCCGAAAAAATTCCAAAAGGATTCCTGATGATTTCCGAAAGCGGAATTTCATCACCGGAGATAATAAATATGTTAAAAGGTTACGGATACAAAGGGTTTCTGATAGGGGAAAAGTTTATGTGCACACCTGATCCGGTTAAAGCTTTTTCTGAATTTGTTAAGGATATATCCTGTAGCCATGATTAAAGTTAAAGTATGCGGAATGTGTGATCCGTTGAATGTTAAGGAAATAGGAGAGACAAAGCCAGACTTCATGGGATTTATATTCTTTTCAGGATCCCCGAGGTATGTGGGTGAGGATCCTGATTTGACTCTCTATCATAATGTACCTCATAACGTTAAAAAAATAGGTGTATTTATGAATGAGGGGAATCATAAGATCCTGAATTTGTCTATACGTAACGGACTTGATATGATACAGTTGCATGGAAATGAATCACCTGTATCATGTTTGCAGTTAAAATTGGCAGGACTATCGGTTATTAAAGCATTCAATATTGATCAAAAATTTAATTTCGACAATCTGAGGCCTTTTATGCCGGTGTGCGACTATTTCTTATTTGATGCAAAAAGTGAAAAGCCCGGGGGTAGCGGCTGTAAGTTTAACTGGGGAAAGCTGACCGAATATAAGCTTGATAAACCCTTTTTCCTTAGTGGAGGAATCAGTTCTGAAGATATGGGTGAAATTAAATCCATTGAGAACAGCAGCTTCTTTGCTGTGGATATTAACAGCCGCTTCGAGATTGCTCCGGGTATTAAAAACGCAGAAGCAGTAAATAATTTTATAATGGAAATTAAAAATTGATCCTATGACATATGATATAGATGACCGGGGCTATTATGGGGAATTTGGAGGTGCCTTTATTCCTGAAATGATGTACAATAATATTAAGGAGTTGGCAAATAATTACCTAAAGATTCTTGAAGATAAAAAATTCAAAGATGAATTTAATTCATTATTAAAGAATTATGTAGGCAGACCTTCTCCTCTGTTCTTTGCTTCCCGTTTATCGGAATATCATAATACCAGAATCTATCTTAAGCGTGAAGATCTGAATCACACGGGTGCACACAAGATAAATAACACTATAGGTCAGATATTGATTGCCAGGCGCCTGAGGAAGTCGAGGATCATAGCAGAAACAGGAGCCGGTCAGCACGGAGTTGCAACTGCAACAGTCTGTGCGCTGATGGGAATGAAATGTGTAGTATATATGGGACAGACTGATATTGAACGACAGTCACCAAATGTTTTACGGATGAAAATGCTGGGTGCCGAGGTTGTTCCGGTAAATAGCGGCAATATGACACTTAAGGATGCAACAAATGAAGCCATACGCGATTGGATAAGTAATCCTGTTGATACTCACTATATTATAGGTTCGGTAGTGGGCCCGCATCCGTATCCCGATCTTGTAACAAGGCTCCAGTCAGTTATCAGTGAAGAACTGAGATTTCAGGTTAAAGAGTTAACAGGTGAAGAAAACCCTGATTATATAATAGCTTGTGTAGGCGGAGGAAGCAACGCAATAGGCTCTTTTTTTAACTACCTGGATGATGTGAATGTAAAACTGATAGCTGTTGAAGCAGCTGGGAAGGGTGTCACAAGTGGTGAAACAGCTGCTACTATGATTACGGGTCGCCCGGGAATAATTCACGCAAGCAGAACTATGCTTATGCAGACAGATGACGGTCAGATCACCGAACCTTATTCCATCTCTGCAGGTCTCGATTATCCCGGTATCGGGCCGGTTTATCCTTATCTTCATAAAACAAAAAGGGTTTTTTTCGGCAATGTAACTGACGATGAAGCTCTTGAAGCAGCATTCAGGCTTGCCCGCCTCGAGGGTATTGTGCCAGCTCTTGAATCAGCTCATGCCGTCGCCTGGTTAGGAAAACATAAGTTCCGTAAAAATGATATTGTTATAGTGACAATTTCAGGAAGAGGAGATAAAGATATGGAAACCTATATAAAATACATGGATGAGAATATATCTTAAAAAAGCATACACTTTGTGTTCCTTCGCGACAACCTTTGCGACCTTTGTGGTAAAAGGTTAATTCATTAAATCACAAAGGAACACGGGTTAAAACACAAAGTAACACAAAGGATTTAAGGAATATATTAGAAACAGATGAATAGAATTGACATACTCTTCAGAGAAAGAAAAAACGATATACTTTCGGTTTATTTTACAGCCGGATATCCCAATTTGAGTTCAACAGCTGGAATAATCAAAGCACTTGCAGATTCGGCTGTTGATATGATTGAGATCGGCATACCTTTTTCCGATCCTCTGGCTGACGGACCGGTTATTCAGCGCAGCAATGAAAAAGCACTTAAAAATGGGATGAGCCTTAACCTGCTTTTCAGACAATTATCTGATATAAGGAAGGAAGTGAAAATCCCTTTATTACTTATGGGATATTTAAATCCGGTGATGCAATTCGGAATGGAGAATTTCTGCATTCAATGTTCGGAAATTGGTATCGATGGGGTTATTCTTCCCGATCTTCCTCCTCTGGTTTATAAGAATGAATATCTCTCAGTATTCAATAATTATGATCTCTATAATGTTTTACTCATTTCACCTCAGTCTTCGTCAGGCAGAATTTCAGCTCTTGATAAAATCAGCCATGGTTTTATTTATATGGTTTCTTCCTCATCTGTAACGGGACCAAAAGGAAGCTTCTCGGATTCTCAGATGTCTTATTTTAAAAGGGTAAGTGACATGAAACTGAAAAATCCATGCCTCATAGGCTTTGGTATTTCAGATCGTGAAACTTTTATAAATGCAGGAAAATATGCCAGAGGCGGAATCATAGGCAGCGCTTTTGTGAATATTCTGGGTATGGATGGGAATATGGAAGGGAACATAAACAAGTTTATAAATCGAATCAAATCTGAATCATCAGAATAAATGATTCATAAAAACCAATGAGTCTTAATAAAAAAAGGGGGATTGGAGTAATAAAATGACATAAAAACGGAAAAATACCCTTAAAAAATTGACATAAACGCTAAAAAAATACATAAATAATTTGAAACACCCTCTAAAAAAACATATGTTTGCATAAAATGTACAATTGATTATAGCTTTTATGTTAAATTTTTGAATGATGAAAATTTTTGGAAAAAGATCTCTATTGATTCTGCTGCTGATGATAGCCGGAGGTAGCTCCTTATTTGCCGCGGATAATACACACATTGATTCAGGAGCGACTGCCTGGATGCTGACTTCCACCGCGCTTGTATTGCTGATGATCCCAGGACTTGCAATGTTTTATGGCGGACTTGTCCGTTCCAAGAATGTGCTCGGTACCATAATGCATAGTTTTGTGGCTATGGGCATTATCAGTGTTTTGTGGGTTATAGTAGGGTATAGTATGAGTTTCGGAAAAAATATCCTGGGAGGATGGTTTGGCTGGAATTCCGATTATTTCTTCCTGAAAGGAATAGATACAAACATTTTAGATGCAGGAATTCCTGAATATGTATTTACAATGTTCCAGGGTAAGTTTGCGATTATAACGCCGGCTCTAATAGCAGGGGCTTTTGCTGAAAGAGTCAATTTTAAAGCGTATTGCTTTTTTATTGCGATCTGGAGTTTGGTTGTGTATAATCCTATTTGTCATTGGGTCTGGGCTTCTGATGGTTTCCTGTTTCATCTTGGAGCTAAAGGTGCTATCGATTTTGCCGGAGGAACAGTTGTTCATATTTCAGCCGGGGTGAGCGGACTGGTTGCAGCTTTATTTCTCGGAGCCCGCAGGGGTTATCCTTACCAGGTAATTCGTCCAAATAACATGGTTATCACAATGCTTGGAGCAGGGCTTCTCTGGGTTGGATGGTTTGGCTTTAATGCAGGCAGCAGTATTTCAAGCGGGCTGAGTACTGCACAGGCGCTTACAGCAACACAGGTTGCAGCAGCTTCAGGTGCACTCTTCTGGATCCTGATCGAAAGTTTTCACCAGGGAAAAGCGACTGCACTGGGTTTCGCATCCGGAATTCTGGCAGGATTGGTAGCTGTTACTCCGGCTGCAGGTGTAGTTCAGCCTTATGGAGCTATGATTCTCGGCATTCTTGCTTCAACGATTTGCTATATGGGAATCCAGCTTAAAAACAAATTGGGTTATGATGATAGTCTGGATGCTTTCGGAATACATGGAATAGGAGGGATAGTAGGAGCTTTACTTCTGACATTCTTTATTCGACCATCATGGATGCGTGATGCTGCCGCAGCCGCCGGCGGAAAATGGACTATCTGGAACCAGTTTGGAGTGCAGGCAACAGCAGTGTCAATAGCAATAGTCTATGCTGCAGTAATGACTTTTATAATAATCTTCTTCCTGAACAAGTTTATTAAATTCAAATCATCAGAAGATGATGAAATGGCAGGGCTTGACAGATCCTATCACGGCGAAAGAGGATACGGAATGTTAAATCCCAGTTAATCAGGCAATCTAGTAAATATCAGAAAATGAAACTAATAACCGCAATAATCAGGGAAGTTCAGCTTGATAAAGTTCGTGAGGCACTTATTGAAGCTGATATAAAAAGGATCACTGTCAGTCGTGTTTCAGGACATGGACAGCAGAGAATCGAGGAGATGTACAGGGGCCAGATCATTATTCCTGATCTGATCCCTAAGATAAGAATTGAGATAGGCGTCAATGATGCCTTTGTAGATATTACTGTTAATGCGATACTGAAAGCTGCCAGAACGAACGGAGCGGGGAGTGTCGGTGACGGGAAAATATTTATAACGCCCCTCGAAGAATGTATCAGAATCCGGACAGGCGAAAGGGGAGGAACGGCAATATAATTTTCAGATATTTTTTAACTACTAACCGGGCTTTATTAGTCCGGTTTTTTTATTATCTGATCTCACTCTGATGAAAAGTATCAAGGCCCAATTATTCCTAATGTTAAAAATGATTAAATGCATGAAATTAAACTGCTTATTCATTTCTTTGAAATAAGTTTTTGAGTAAATTTATATTCTCTTGTTTTATTCAAAAACTTCAATATTTCTTAGTATGGGTCAGGAAAATGATAAAAAGAAAAATCCGCAAAGCAAAACCTTGACAAGGAGAAGCTTTCTCGGTACAACTGCAGCTGCGACAGCTGCTTTTACAATTCTTCCGCGACATGTTTTGGGAGGAAAAGGTTATACTTCTCCCAGCGATATTATCAATGTTGCAGGTATTGGTGTTGGAAGTCAGGGGGGCGGAGATATTCAACAGCTTTGCACACCTGATGTTCCGATTGTGAGGCCTCAGAGAAATTTCAATGGCACACCAATGACAAAGGAACAGATTGCAGCGCAACAGGCAAGAATGGCAGAAATGATGAAACGGATGGCTACAAAAGGGGGGAAACCGGGTGCGAACACAAATGCAGTTATGCAAATGGGTGCTGCAGGGAGCGGCAATCCGATAAAGCTTGCAAACATTTATGCTCTGTGCGATGTTGATCAAGATTATGCAGGACACATTATCAAAGGATATCCCAAAGCTAAATTGTATAGCGATTGGCGTGAGTTGCTAGACAAAGAGAAATCAATTGACGCCGTTGTAATTGGAACGCCCGATCATAACCATGCAATGATTGCCGCTGCTTTCATGCGTGCCAAAAAACATATATATCTCGAGAAACCAATGGCAAAGACAATTTTTGAGGTACGTAAACTCGCAGCTTTGGCCAAGGAAACAGGAGTAGTTACACAAATGGGAAACCAGGGACATGCAACAGAGGGAACGAGAAAAACTGTTGAATGGATTCAGTCAGGAGTTATTGGTCAGGTAAGAGAAGTGCAACTCTCGACAAATCGTCCGATGGGCTTCTGGCCACAGGGTGATTTAAAAAGACCTGAAGGTATGCCGGTTCCTAAAAACCTGAATTATGATGTATGGTTAGGGCCGGCTCCTAATAAACCTTATAATCCTGAAACACTTCATTTCAACTGGCGAGGATTATGGGACTATGGAACAGGGGCTATGGGTGACATGGGCGCTCATATTTTTGATGCTCCTATCTGGGCTCTCAACCTGGGAATGCCTACCAAAATACAAGCGACAAGTTCTCCATACAGCACTGATTATATGCCTCTTTGTGAATTGGTTACATATGAATTCCCTGCACGTGGAGATATGCCGGCGGTGAAAGTTACATGGTGTGATGGAGGATTGAGACCACCTAGACCCGAGGGATTGGAAGCTGGAAGGGCAATGAAAGATGCCACATATTACGGAGAGAAGGGAATAATTACTCATGGCAGCCATGGCGCTATGCCGGAGCTTATTCCTGAAAACGAAAATTTCAAAGGTCCTGATGCCTGGATTCCGCGCACAGGCAATATATTCGAGGACTGGATTGGTGCAATTAAGAGTGGGAAAAAATCGTGCAACGATTTCTCAATCTCATCAAAACTGACTGAGATCATGTTATTGACAAATATCGCTGTGAAACATCAGCTGGATGATATTACTCTCGAATATGATGCCGTTAATATGAAGATTACAAATCTTCCTGACGCTAACAGCATGTTCCAATACGATTACCGAACAGGCTGGACCTTGTAATATGATAAGATTTTTTTAAAGCAACTAAAAATTAAAAGAATATGGAAAACGAAAACAAATCAAAAAAGAGCCTCTCGCGCCGCAAGTTTCTGGGCAGTACAGCAACTGTTGCTGCTTTATCGATGATGCCTATAAATCTGTTCAGCAAGAATAGCGCTCTTGTAAAGGATCAGACCGGAGCTGCACCAAACTCGAGTTTTGGTGGCGTTCAGATTGGTACTATTACCTATAGCTGGCGTGATAAGCCGGGAGGGGTTGAAAATATAATAAAGTATTGTAAAGAAGCCGGTATCAGCACAATTGAATTGATGAGCGGCGATGTTGAGGAATATCTCAGAGCACCAAAGAATCCAATGATGGCTATGTTTGCACCTCCTCCTGCTCCACCTAAACCAGCTCCTGGTGCACCTCCGGCTGCTCCACCTGCAGGTGGTTTTAAAAGACCTGAATTAACTGCAGAACAAAAGGCTCAGATAGCAAAATACAACGACGAAGTGAAAGCCTGGCGTCTTGCATTGCCTATATCAAAATTTGATGATGTCCGTAAGATGTTCGATGCAGCCGGAATTTCAATTCATATTATTAAATTCTCTCCTGCAAGATGGTCAGATGAAGAGATAGATTATGCTTTCAAAGCAGCTAAGGCTCTGGGTGCCAAAGGTGTAAGCGAGGAGCTGGGAATGGAAGCTGTTAAGAAGATGGCTCCTTTTGCAGAAAAAAATGGCTTATATGCAATATTTCACACCCACATGCAATTTGCAACACCAGGGTTCAGCTATGACCCATTTATGGCTGTTTCACCCGCAGTGATGTTTAATTTTGATTCAGGTCACTTTTTTGGTTCAACCGGGCTACATCCGAATACCATTATTGAAAAGTATCATGATCGTATAGTCAGTATCCATGTTAAGGATAAAACTGGTCCGAAAACTGACCCGGCCAACACCAATCAGGTCTGGGGTCAGGGTGAATGTCCGGTCGAAGATATTCTTCTATTGATAAAGCAAAAAGGATGGCCGATTTTCTGTGACGTTGAACTTGAATATGATGTTAAACCATGGTCAAATTCTGTGAAAGAGGTTAAGACCTGTGTTCATTATGCCAGGCAGATCCTGATGTAGAATTAATGAAAATCAGTTTATAGGTGATCTGTAACCCGGTTTCTCAATGTGAATCTGTATGCTACACATTCTAACAAGTAGAGACGCTCAGTTTGAGCGTCTCTTTTTTTTAAATTTGAGCGTAGCTGTTTATTCACTCTCTAATTATTCAATCTGGATTCATACAGCAAACTGCAATTCTGTTAGTGTTTTGTATAAGCCATTTTTATTGGTAAGCAGTTCACTATGGGTGCCTTGTTCAATAATTGTTCCATTCTCAAGAACAATTATTTTGTCAGCATTGCGAATCGTGGCGAGGCGATGGGCTATAACCACCGATGTACGTGCTTTCATCAGCTTATCGAGGGCTTCCTGAACAAGCCTTTCAGATTCAGAATCGAGTGAAGAAGTTGCTTCATCAAGAATCAGTATTTTTGGATTCTTGAGGACCGCCCGCGCAATGGCAATTCTCTGGCGCTGCCCGCCTGAGAGTTGTATTCCTCTTTCACCAACAATTGTATCGAGTTTATCTGGAAAGGTTTGGATAAATTCCCATGCATTTGCCTGCCGGGCAGCTTCAATTATCTCATCCTCTCCTGAACCGGGTTTTCCATATGCAATGTTTTCACGAATTGTGCCTCCGAACAGAAATACATCCTGTGGAACGATAGCCATCTGAGCACGAAGTGCCGTTATGGGGAATCTCCGGCTGTTACGCCCATCGAAAAGAATATTCCCGTTTACCGGCTCGTAGAATTTCAACAGGAGGGAAACGATAGTCGATTTACCTGCACCGCTTGGCCCGACGAGAGCTACCTGCTGCCCGGAGTCCACATTAAAGCTTACATTTTGCAACACAATATTTTCCTTCCTTGACGGGTACTCGAATGCCACCTCGTCAAAAGCAATCTGTCCGGCCAGGGTGTTAGCAGGATCGTGTATATATTCTTCATCCAGTTTTTCTGCGGGCTCGTCGAGAAGGAGCAGCAATTTTTCCGCAGCGCCGATTGCTTTCTGCAAGCGGGTATAAACTCCAGCCATGCCTGCAATATTCCCTGCTATAAAACCGGAATAGATTACAAACGTGAATAACTGCCCTGCTGCCATTTGACCAGATGCAATGAGTGTTGCTCCCCGCCATATTACAGCTCCCATCGCCATAAAGAATGCCAGAACAATAAAGGACATTGCAGCCTGGTATTTGCCTCCTTTTATGCCGGCTTTTGCAACCTCATTGGTTTTTTCACGATATCGTTTTATCTCAAATAACTCGTTTGTAAAAGCTTTCACATTCTGTATCCCCTGGAGGGTTTCTTCGACAATTGTGTTTGATTCTGCAACATGTCCCTGGGCCTTTTTTGAATATCTTCTGATTGCCCTCCCCGAGAAGAAAGCGAAGAGCGCTACTGCAGGAAGAATAGTCAGCATGAACATTGTGAGCTTGAAGGAGCTTATTGTCATCAGGGTTATTCCTCCTATTATTAAGATAAGCTGAGATAACAGGTCGGCAAGAGTTGAGGTAAGGGAGTCCTGTAATAGAGAAATATCAGATGAAATGCGACTGTTCAGCTCACCAACCCTCTGAATGGCAAAAAAGCTCATAGGCAATTTTATCAGATGGTTGTATAGATGCTGGCGGATAGAAGCAAGTGTCTTTTCTGTAACTTCAACAAAGAGGCGGATGCGGGAATAGGAAAAAATGGCCTGAACCAAAATAATTGCAAGCAGAATAAGTCCCGTATGGCTTATTTCGCTTATCATCTTTCCTTTGTTTCCCAGGTCAACCATGTTTCCCAGAAATTTTGGAAACATCAGGCTGGCTCCACTTGAAATCAGCAGAAACAACATTCCCAGGATAAATTTCCAGCGATATGGTTTAAGGAAACTATATAATTTCAGCAGTTCTTTCAGACCACTTCCTGCTTTTTTCTCTTTCTTCTTTTTTTCTAAAACTTCTTCCAGTTCCATATAAATTGTTGTTGATAAATTAAATTATATTATTCAATGATATCTTAAAAAACACATTTTGTATTTATTTAAGGCTGTCCTCTTCAGATATTGCTTTAATATCAGCAGACGCTTTAGCCATAATTTTTCGTATAGCTGTGACTTTTGAGTTGTCTTTGCTCACAGCAATTTTCCCTATAATATGCCGCATTTCAGATGTATAATTCAGAATAGCCCTGACATCCTGAAGATATTCCTTGTCTGCGGAACCCCACAAGCTCCGGAAGCGTTCTTTTATTTTATCTGTAGTAGCTTTCTCTTCTTTAAGGAACCTCTTTCCTTCATCAGTTATTGTATAGACATTCTTCCCGTCCTTCCTGCAGGAAGTGACAAAATTCTCACTTTCCAGGAATTGAAGTATCGGATAAATGCTTCCTGCACTCGGAGAATATAATCCATGAAAACGCTCTTCCAGGACTGTTGTTATATCATATCCATGAGATGGGCAATCCTTTACCATATCCAGAATTACATATTTCAAATCACCCTTTTTAAAAAGGCGTGATTTTCTTTGATTATCATGAAAGTTATCGCCAAACATATTCGGGACTCTTTTTATTATTAATTATATTATCCTGCAAATATAACAATATATCGTAATATATTGCAATAGTCGTAATAAGTATTAAATGAAATATAGATTTTACAGTTGAATTCTGAGATCAGATGTCTGGGAATGAACTTATATAAATGTCTGATGTTTATAATTTAAAATATTTCCGGATAGTCATTCACTAATTGAAAATTTCATGAAATTTTTTTTAAAAATCACCATGATCACGGTATTGGTGGTACTAAGCACCAATGTAATATATGCGCAAGCTATGCAGGAAAGTCTCAACCAGGTTGAGCTTATGAAACAGTTTATAGGAACCTGGAAAAATGAATCAATCAAAGATACTGTTTACACTGCGGAATTTAAACCATATGGAAACGGAGGCCTGGAATTCAGTCTGAAGGGCGTTACAGGAGGAAAGGTCTGGCTTGAAATAGTGCAGTTATGGGGATATGATAAAAAGAGCGATAAAATAGTTGTTGCCGGACTTATGAAAGACAGTCCGAACATTATGCTTCAGGCAGCCTGGTTCACAGATAAAAACAAACTTGAACAGGTTCCGCTTGAATTTGCTTCCGATCCGAAACAGGCTGCTTTTGTTGTGATATTTGACTTCAAATCGCCTGATCTGGCAATAAGGGAGGAGTTTGTGAACAACAAATCTCTTGGAACTGAAACATATAAGCGGGTAAAAAATTAAGTGTAATATTTTGAAGATATTTCCCCCTGGTTAAAATAAATTTGACTTTAAATTAATTACTAAATAACTTTGGTATGGATTTTGATTACATTTAGATAAACAGGAAGTATTAGTCCTTATTAACCCAAAGGGAATGAAAACAAAACTGGTTTTCCTGATCTTCTGCTCAATTTTATCTGCTGGCTGCCTGATTGCCCAAAAAGACAATAACAAAATTACAATATATGGAACTGTGCTTAATGCTGACAGGGAGCCCATTGAAAATGCAATAGTAATGATCGACGGCGTAAAAACCAGGACAATAACCGATTCCAAAGGGAATTATAAGATTAAGGTTGCACCAACAACTACCAAAATAGGCATCTTCACTTTTGGTTATGGATTACGGGAAGAAGATATCTATGGAAGGAGCCGGATAAATTTTAATTTTGAGAATCAGCCATCCTGGAAGTTACACGGCAGAGACGGGGGAATAAGTGTATTGGGTAGTCAGAAAATTCCAGTGGGTGAGGAATCAGTTGAAGTCGGTTATGCCCATATGAAAAGGAAAGATATTACAACCGATATCAGTTTTATTGACGGGACAAACAAAAAATATGCTTCCTACAGTTCTATCGCTGAAATGATTTGGAGGGAAGTTTCGGGGGTAAGAGTCATTGGATTGCCGGGGAACTACACAATTATACTTCAAGGTTCTGGTGATCTTTTTGGTTTCGTCTCACCACTAATTGTAATTGACGGTATGCCTGGCGGATCAATTAATGATATCCAACCTTCTTCAGTTGCCTCAATATCGGTACTCAAGGGTACTGCAGCTGCAATTTACGGATGCCGGGGATATGGCGGAGCAATTATTATCAAAACCAAGACCTACGATGAGTACTAGGAAGTGCTTTTTATTTTTCTATAGGTGGTATTGGTGCTCAATCTTATTAAATATTCTTTTTCCGGGTTTAATACTGACATTTAAAATCTGATTTTTAATCCGATCCCGTTCACTGACGCTAAACCTTTAAACTTTACCAGTTCAGCTTCAATTTTGATATGCCGCTCTTTTGTCTTCCCTATTGCCCATAACGGAATTCCGACTGCCATTAGTCCAAGTCCCCCAATCATTAAAGTTCTGCCCGTGGCTACTTTATCGCCCGAAGATTCTTTGTTACCTTCATTATACATTCGCCAGTACAAAATATTACCAGCAAACAATGTCCCGCTTCCAACTACTGTTAATATAGTACCAATTCTTTCCATTCTTTTATCCTTTATAATAGCTTCCCCGAATATCATAGTGCTTTTTGACTGTGCAAATACTGAAAATGCGAAGCCTGAAAGCAATAAAACAAAAATTAGTTTTTTCATTATCTTTCAATTGACAGGGAGGTCAATCTCCCGGTTTCAAAGATAAACTTTTACGCCGAAGTGGCATATCGTATTTGTCTAAAACCGGTTTCACGGATACTGACTTTCCTAAACTATGTACTGAATCTGCAATTAACATTATAGCAGAGCCTACCAATGCAGGTAAAACAACGTTGGCCAGGCGATTACTGATGATAATGCTGTCTATTACTCCTTCATACTTTTACAAGACTCTGATGATTCGTTTAATGCAGTCTTCGGATGAAAACCATCGACAGTTTTGCTGAAATTTTCAAATAGACAGTTTAATCTTTCAGACAACGAACAGAATAACCAAAGTGCTTATCGCTTGGGCTTCGATAAACATCTATGAGAGAATTGTATAAGCGTCTGTAGTAGGCACAAAAATCAGATTGTTCAGAAGAACTCCACCAACAACCGTTAGAGCGAAAATTGGAGGCATACGAGCCGTATTCACCAAATGCTCCGTCATGATTACGGTAGCCACCCGGAAGTGCAGTAAAACCGCTTTTGTTTGTAGCTCCTGCATTTGGACTTTCCCAATGGGTTGTGCCTGTTTCTTTTAGTTTGCTGCCAGCTACGCTTTCCCCATCCAAATAGGTTGTCAGTGTCGTCCATTCTATATCAGTAGCGACATGCCAAGCTTTGGGGCATAATTTATTTGTATTTACTGTGTACCAGTTATATAAAGAGCCATACTTATTTTTATTTGTGGATGCATCATTATAATACCAACAATATGCAGGGGTGGTTAATGCTCCCCAAGCTTTATCATCTGTAACCAATGGTATGGCTTTGCCATCATTGTATTTTGTGGTTTTTAAATTCTCAGCCATCCAAATCTGTTTGCCGATGGTTACAGTTTTGTAAACATTGCCATCAATATCTTTCACGTTCTGTGCTTGAATCCCTGCTAATCCTGGGCAAATTAAAGTTGCGACAAATAATATTACATTCTTGTGATTCATTTTTGTTCTCCTTTTTAGATTTTGAATTTACGCTCTCATAATTCTAATTCATTATGTTAAAGTTAAGAAAGACAATGACACATTAAGGAAGGGAATGTCGCTGACATCAAATTTTTGATTTATTTTAATTAATGAGAAAAAATAAAAGCAGAAGCACGCTATTTGTTACCAGCACCGGTCAGGGTCCTTACTTGTCAGATCCTTTTAAAAGATTTATAAGAATTACCCCATTGGAACCTCTGCTACCGTATATTGAAGCAGCTGATCCTTTCAGTACCTCAATTGATTTAACCATCAGAGGAAGGATGTTATCTATTGTAGTAACAGGAACTCCATCAACGACAAATAAAGGATCAGTACCCGAATTTATTGATGTAGCGCTTCTTATAATTATGCTTGTCCCATTAACCTCGACCCCGGGAACTTCTCCTCGGATCATTTCATAAATAGTATTATAACCGGCATATTTTGATTTTGTTCCGTCTATCTTTCCTACCGGAACCATAAGATCTTTTTTCTTTACTTTTCCGTAACCGATATCAATTGGTTCATTTTCCGGATCAGTTTTCTGGTACGGAATTGAGACTTTAAAGGTAAAATCAATATTTTTTCTGCCATTTATTACCTCTTCAATAATTCCGCCAGAAGAGGTACAAACGCCGATCTTTTTATTCTCCGGTCTGACTTTGATTTTATAAAATCCTTTACTATCGGTGATTTTACCTGTTTTTTCTCCATCGATCAAAATAATTGCATCGGCAACCGGAGTAGCTGTAACGTCAACAACAAAGCCTGAAATCGTAATTTTTTTCCCGGATTTCTGACAGTATAATTCCGTAATTGAAATTAAAGGCAGAAAAACGCATAGTAATATTCTGATTTTCATATATATAATAATGATAAGTTAAAATTAATTTTAAAGAAACACTGAATAATCTTTACAATAGATATAGCAGAATTGTTATCTTTCTATTAAGTCATTTATGTAATCACCTTTAATATGCTCATTCCCAGGGAAAATATCAATTTTGATCGTTTCCGTTAAGTTTTCTAATTGTGATTCCAGGAATCATGTTGTATTTTCTCCCTTATGCCTTCAATTGTTTAATCTTATCTTTCCTTTTTAAAGATAAGATTATTTTGTGACTCTCCGAGTATACTCTTATAAGATAAGAGTATAAATACCACTGTTAATTATATCGTCTTCTGATTACGAGATAGCCCATAGATGACTAACATTATGTGCATAGATTCAGGTCAATAGGTACTGTAAATTTGAATTGGGGACAGATTCTGATTAATCCTGCTTCATTTCAAGATCTCAAGAATTCATGATACATATCGCCTGAATATGTGAATTATGTAACTTATTTGTAAAAGTTTATAACGACTTCAGGAGCCAAATGTCCTATTTTTGTATCGTGAAAATCCAAAAAATTAACACATTTGACCGTTCAGTCTGTTCTCTTAAGTTAATTAATATAAATACCATTCATCTGAACATTGTAATCTGTGGATGGGTTTTTAATGAAAGATGAATGGCATTTACTAAGGTAAAAGCCGAACACTTTGACCACATTTAAATTCTAAAAAACAAATACTATGAAACAATTATTGATTTTCTGTATTACAATGTTCCTTATAGGAATTGGTTGTAAAAAAATCGATGATCAGGCAATTAGTAAGCCATCTGATAAAATAGTATTCCCAAATATGTTAATTAATAACAACCTTAATTCATTAAATGCAAGAATTTCATTAACTGATAATACACCTGCATATATTTTTGGAGATACGTCAAAAAAAACAATGAAAAGTAGTAAAGGAACATTGAGTTCTTCGGTAACTATTAACCTGATTGCACTTTTATCACCCCCGGTATATAACGGTGAAGTTTTACAGGCCTCACATGTACGGATAGTGGATCATTATGCTTATGTAACATACAACACCCAAGGTCCCAGATATTTGGGTGGAGTTGATATTGTTGATATAAGCTCTCCATATAATCCTGAATTGGTATCTAGTGTTGTTTTTATTAATCAGGAAACTAATAAAGGCAAAGATGTAAGTTCAGTGGATGTAAAATATTCACCTTCTACGCAGAGTAATACTTTTCTATGGATTACCGGAGCTGATGAAACTCGTGATAGCGCATTTGTAGAAAGATATGAACTGAATTCATCCAATCAATTTGAATCAGGCCAATCTGTAAATTTCTCCCTAAAAGGTTATGTTGGTACTGATGTAAGATTTTACAATGACAAAGTTTATGTAACATCTGGTACTGGAGGAGGATTGACTATATTAGACAGTCAAATGAAAGAAGTGAGTTTTATGAATATTGAAAATGCCCGTTCAGTTGATGTTAATAAAGATTTTGAAATAGCACTTGGTGGAAATCCCGGTCATTTATATAATCCTGGAATTTGGGATAAAGAAATTGGTGGAGCAAATGATCCTGATGCAAAATCCATATTAAGATTATACAATAAATTTGCTCTTGTTGCCCTTGGTGAAGAAGGTTTAAAATGTTATGATGTATCTTCTAATATGCCTTCCGCGGTAATATCAGCATTACCTGGACCAACAGTTCCTGAAGGTGAATCACCCTTGGATTATGTTACTAACGGAGTGTCGGTCTCCGATAATGGCTGGGTATATATAGCAAATGGCGCAGGAGGATTGGATATTGCTAAAATAGATACCGATGGTCAGTTAACATGGATGGGTAATGTTAACCTTGAGTCATCAGTTAACTTTGTTGAGGCTAGTGCAGATTATGTATTTGTTGCCAGAGGTGTACTTGGATTGAAAATATTAAAAGTTACAGAAAATTAGTACTCTGACTTACGCGCAGATGGTTGTCGTATTCGTTTCTTTTTCTTTTCAAAGCCTTTTCTTTCTACTTTGCCCCATCCTTTTTTACCTCTCAATGCTTCAAGATTCCCCCTTACAGCAAAATAGGTATGCATTGGATAAAAGAAGGGTTCCAAAAGTGCAGCAACCAGGAGTTTCAGAATATCCCTTTTTTTCTTGTACTTATGATATGTAATCTCTTCAAAAAGAATTGCCCATATTGAAAGAGATACTGCGAAGGTGTAAACAAAAAGAAAGAGAAGCAGGTAAAATGGCCAGTTAATCGAATTTGTTACAACAAGATAAATAGAATAAATAAAACCCGAAAAAGCTATCAGTGGTGCTAACCATTCAAAGAAAAACCAGTACGGGTATCCAAGAAGACCCAAACGGCCATAGATTTTATTAAAAAATATTTTACGATGTGTCCAGAGAGATTCAACAAGGCCTCGGGTCCATCGTGTACGTTGCGTGTACAATGATTTCACATCAGATGGTACTTGTGTCCAGCAGAGAGGATCAGGTATATATGTCACTTCGTACTTCACTCCTTCTTCAGCCAGGCGCCGCCTCATGCGGAGAACCAGTTCCATATCTTCTCCTACGGTCTTGATACTGTAGCCGCCGCCTTTTATAACCGTCTCACGGTCAAAAATACCCATAGCACCGGATATAAGCATCAATCCATCAAGCCGGCTCCATGCCATCCTGCCAAGAAGAAAAGCACGTGTATACTCAAGAACCTGAAGACGAGGCAACATCTGGCCGGGAAGATGAATTTCACGTATTTGACCACGCTCAACATCACACGAATTAACAATTCTTATAACCCCACCAGCTCCTATAACCTTCCGATCTTTTTCTTCAAGAAATGGTTTTACAAGTTTAAGAATCGAGTCAGTTTCGATGATCGAATCGGCATCGATGGAAATAAAAAGACTGCTCTGGCAAATATTTATACCTGCATTCAGCGAGTCAGCTTTGCCTCCATTTTTTTTGTCGATTACAATCAACCTGTTATAAGAGGGGTTTTTTGACTTATATACTCCTCTTATTCTTTCACACGGTATATGGTAATCGAAATAATAACTAACCTTTGTAAGTTCATATTCCTCCTTTATCTTTTCAAAGGTATTGTCAGTTGAGCCATCATTTACCAGAATAACTTCAAAATTGTTATAATAGAGCGAAAGAAGCGTACGAACATTATCGATAATAGTTTTACTTTCATTAAATGCCGGAGCTATAATTGAAATTTTAGGGCTCAACGGTGATAATACCAGTGAGTTATAGTTGACGTAACTGTTTTTTCGCAGGTGTTTACTAAGCGCAATTGCAGAGAATATACCCAGAATCAGATATGATCCTGAGAGGAACAGTGTAAGTATAAAGAACATATTTACAAAAATAGATTCCATAGTATATTAAATTATTCTACGATCAAGAACATGTTTTATAATAATACTGTAGTTTTTATACTCCGATTCCATTAGTTTGACAAGTGCTTTAACACCCTCATCTCCATTGTTTCTTATAGCTTTAGTCGCTTCGATCTGCAATTGTACATCTTCTTCCTTGTCAATTACCAGTTTCAGAAACCCAATCATCGAACTATCGGGCATTTTACCCATCGATTTGATAATTTCAAGGCAAATTTTGTATTCCTGATTTTTATACATATGCTTCAGTGTCTCAAGAGTCGAACGCATATCAAGATCCCCTGCTACCTGTACTGCAAGATATCTGACTGAAGAATCGGGATGCAAAAGTGTCTCCCGGACATTGTCTTCAGATTCTTTCTGGTTAAACTCCCTGATCATCCTGAGTGCAAATGTAACCACAGTTGGATTGGACGAAGTGAGCCACTTTTGAAATGATGGGAGAGGAATATTATGTTGAATGATAAGCTCATGAAGAGTTATCTGCTCCCATAAAGAGAAATGACTGTTGAGATGTGCCAGAAACTCAAAAGGATTATCATTACCGAGTATAACCAGAGCAATCTGGGCCTCCATTCTAAGTATTTCATTCGATGAGTTGAGAGCTTTATATATAGCCGCATTAGCGTCTTTAATATTCATAAAAGCCAACTCGCGGAATCCTTTTATCTTTTTATGCCAGCGCCGGTTATAAGCCTTGCCTATTGAATCTTTGTCAAGACCAAGAAGTTTATAAAGGCTGAGAAGTTTTATACTTTCGTCTCCCTTCAGATTGATACTGACATCTATCATCTGGTCTATAAGAACCTGACGTCGGTAGGTATCAGAGGCAATTGAACTGAATTCTTCAGGGCTGGCATAGCCAAATAAATAGTTAATGATAAGACTTTGATATTTCTCCAGCAGATACTGGTGCAGCAGATCTTCCTTTTCCAACCTTTTTCTGTTCAGAAGAATGATAACCAGTAAAATTATCATTGTGGCAATAGATATTATAATAGCTGCAATCAGTAAATTGACAAGTACCAATGATTTTTTGGAATAATTTATTCTTGTTATCCAGCTATTGTCGCCTTTGATGAAAAAGATATAGCGGACGGCAGTTGCAGCCTTTTCAGTGGTATTCATGGATTCGGAATTGAAAGATGTTGTCATGTGAGTATCGGGGCCAACAAAGGACATTTTTATTTTGTCGGGGTTATTTGGAGCATAAAGAGATTCCATCATCACCTGTCTTCCTGACTCCACTGTCTTACAGATTATATCTGAGGGGTAGCATAGCCAGGTATTAGCTGATAAAAGTGATAATATTAACAACAGTCTGTATCTTATCATTTCATTTTAATGGCATAGATGAAATTAACATTACCTTCAAACCTGTTTCGCCAGATTGTTTCTATATACTCCTCACGGGAGTAACCTGCTCCGATGCGCATTATCAATTTATGAGTTACCGATAGGTTGTATGCCAGCCTTATAGTATTGGCATTTAGTCGCATAAGATTTGCCTGGATATCAAAAGGTTCGTCAGGTGCGGCTCCAGTGCCCAGAGTAATCTGGAAGAAATCCTTATCATTGAAATACCTTCTTACATTCAGGAATAATGCGGTTCTGGGACCAATATCCTTAAAACAGACAAATCCCTTTAGAGACAGCCAATATTTGCCAATGTACTTTTCAACTGATGATACTGCAATGAAAGCACTACGGTCAAAATAATAGTAGTTTAAGCCGGCAGATATAGCCCAGCCAGCCGGCAAAACCTGCCATACTTCAGCTGCGGCCCTGTGTCGGGGGAAATATGGACCTGGGCTATAAGCATACTCCAGATCAGCATAATTTTTACTTGTTATTTTTGGCCAGGCTTCAGCTTCTATCTGCAATTCAGAAGCACTGGAAGGAGATGGTTCACCAATTCTGATATTTCCAATATTTAGTCCTGCGTATGCCGGTCCCCATTTAAATCTGTGTCCTGCACCGGCATTAAAGACTTGCCATAATCGTGAATATGGTTCTCTGAAACTATCGAAAGTGTACCCGGCTCTTATATCAGTTGATACTGGTGTATTATCTTTCGACCACATAAGTATATTTCTTCTGGCAGAAAGTGCATCTTCATTGCCGGGGTCCTTTAAAAGAAGAGTATCAATAACGGCGGCGGCATTAATATAATCCTTTTGCCAGGCCAGGATGCGGCCCAGGAGTATCCGTGCATCGCCATAGGTGGGAAACCTGTTGACAAGTTTACGCGCAGCAGCTGCAGCAGTGGCATAATCACCATCAAATGCTGTTGTTTTAATTCTTTGATACTCAGATTCCGGATTAATCGTATCCTGCGATAATACTGGCATGATATTCAAGAGTCCTGCTACTAATACATTTAGAACCAGATATCTCTTCATAGATTACTTTTTGAGAATAGAACAGATCCGCCTTATCAGATCAGATGGATCAAATGGCTTAACAATATAACCACTGATTCCTAACTCTCCTGCCTGACGTTGCATCTGAAGATCACTGAATGCAGTTAATACCAGCACTGGTGTATTCATTTTAAGATCAGACCTGAGATATTTAATCAGTTCCAATCCGCTGATAAAGGGCAGATGAATATCCACCAAGATCAAATCATAATCAGTATTTTGCAATAGAGCCAAGGCTTTATTCCCATCTTCTGCAGTATCTGACTTAAACCCTTCCTTTTCCAGAATGAAGGAAAGGGTATTCATTGCCAGCCGGTTATCCTCGCAAATTAGTATTTTCATTTCTTCTGAGTATACCCTTCGATAATTCTACACTAACAAAGAACGTATAACTTACCGGATAGTTTAATAATCAAAATTGATCATTTTTCACTTTTATGCCAAAGAATACTGGAGTATTTTGATTTATTAATAAATTTTATTAACCAAAGAGAGCCAACTTGTTGATTAAACTTGGTTATGATTTGAAAGTCAGATTTCAGTAACAGGGTCTTAAGTGATTTGGATACCAGCTGCACCTTTTTTTTTGACCCTACTCAACACATTCCTCTTTTTTAACTTTTATCTTTTTCCCTTTGGCTTTTATCTTATTCTTTTCTATATTTGAGTATGGTTTCCTAATGTGCTAGTAAACTTAATATTATGTTAGTCAAAACATTTGCCAGTGCCGTTACCGGCATTGATGCAGTCACAGTAACAATCGAAGTCAATGTATCGCGTGGTGTCCAGTTTTTTCTTGTGGGTTTACCCGATAGCGCCGTCAGGGAGAGCCACCAGAGAATTGAATCGGCCCTTCGTGCGCTAAATCTGCACTGGCCCGGAAAACAGGTGGTTATCAACATGGCTCCTGCAGATATCAGGAAAGAAGGATCTGCATATGATCTGCCTTTGGCTCTCGGCATTCTTGCAGCTGATGAAAAAGTCTCAAAAGCAGAGATTGAATCATTTGTATTAATGGGAGAACTATCGCTTGACGGAACTCTTCAGCCAGTAAAAGGAGTGCTTCCTATTGCTCTTCGAGCCCGCGAAGAGGGATTTAAAGGTGTGATAGTGCCTTTAAAAAATGCCAGGGAAGCAGCAGTTGTAGGTGGACTGAATGTATATGGTATGGAAAATCTTGGCGATGTAGTCGATTTTTTTAATGGCAACAGAAAGTTCTTTCCGGTTAAAGTTGACCTTTTAGAGATATTTGCCAGCGAGGCAAATAAGTATGATGTAGATTTTTCGGATGTGCGAGGACAGGAGAATGTCAAACGTGCTCTTGAAGTTGCGGCTGCAGGAGGGCATAATATAATTATGATAGGTCCTCCAGGGGCAGGTAAAACAATGTTGGCCAAGAGATTGCCGACAATTATACCGCCTCTTACTCTTGAAGAGGCTCTGGAGACTACCAAGATACATTCGGTAGCCGGCAAGATAGACGATCATACTGCACTGATGACAAAAAGGCCATTCCGTTCACCTCATCATACAATCTCCGATGAAATAGTATCTAATGAGCCGATGGAATTATTTTTTTTTGCTAATTCTTTTTGATACTCTGATTTCGCAATGTTATAACTGTCAATTTCAGTGTTTTTACTCCAAAGACTTACACCACTTTCTTTACAATACCAGTCGGGGTTATGATTAAAGAAATATGTTAAATCCTCTTCTGACCAATCATCCACATTCCCATATGGAACTTTTGTATTGTAAACTTTCTCCATGCTATCATCAATATATTGTTTATATGGTACACTATCATCACCCCCTAACATTTCAACATTTTTACCATCAATATTTAGAATTTTTGGCAGTCTGAATTTATTTTCTGTAATGGTTCTTGGTAAGATAAATTCTCCGTTATGAAGAATTACTGTAAAGTTTTGAAAGGTTTGGTAGTATTCTTTATCCAAAGCGATTTTAAAATGGATTGTAATATCGTAACTATCCAGGGATTCATCGAATTTCAATATAATATTTTCGATGAAATCATTGACAATTTTCTTTTTCTGAGTGAAAGTGGTTATGGTAGAGAAATGTATAAATTCATCTTTATATTTTTTAATGATTTTAGTATTATTCTCAATAGCATGCAGTCTTTTATTATATTCATTCAATAACTCTTTATTTTCATCTATTGCTTTATCTGTCCTGTTAATTATACTTTTGACATCATCCTCAGATAATGTGCCTTTAATTACTAATTCGATTGCACGTTTCTTTTCATTATTTAATGCATTCAATTTACTGTTAACTATTTCAATCTGTTTTTTAAGTTCTTTCAAACTTGTATCATCATTTGAAAATTCTTTCCTAATTCGGCTTAAAAATTCATCTCCCTTAAAAAATCTGTCCCAAATAAAGGCTTCAATTTTATCGATATTTACACTTCTGTTACCGCAGTTCTCACCCTTGATTCGTTTCGAGGAGCACATATAAAAGTTATCATGTTTACTTACACGGGTTTTACCATACATATTCCTACCGCAAACGCCACATCGTAATAATCCTTTTAATAAATATTGATGGACAACCTTTTTCCCAGAGTTGTTTCTATTGTTTTTCAAGTTCTTTTGAGCCTTCTCCCATTTTGTAGAGTTTATAATTGCAGGAACTTTATAAATCTCCCCACTATATAATCGTTCACCTTTGTAAATGCTATTTTTAATAATGTTTCTTATAGTATTCCCTGCCCATTTTATGTCCTTTTTGTCGGTTACAGTAAAAGTCCCAGTATATTTATTCTTGGTTTTTATTGTGCCCGTTTTAATTTTGTTATATCGAGTAAGGACTCCATTCTCATTTAAAAGATTAGCAACTGAACGAGTGCCCATCCCAGACAGAGATAAATCATAAATTTTATTAATAATATCAGCCTCTTCTTCATTAATAATTAAAGAGCCATTGTCATTTTTCTTATAACCATAAGGCAATATTGAATGTGCTTTACCTGAGGCTACTCTTGTTTTAAGTGCACTTTTGACTTTTATCTTTGTAAGGGTAACATGATACTTATTTATGACAGACAACAAATCACCGAAAAACTCGGCTTGCGGGTCATTTAAATCGACTTCTCCATCTAATTCTGTATAATAATGAATATTGTTTTCCTTGAAAATATTCTTAATAAGCCATCTTACCTGTGGATTCCTCTCAAACCTGGACTGGTCATAAGCATAAACCGCAGATAGAGTACCGTTTGTTATATCAGCAATAAACCTCTCAAATTCGGGTCTGTCTTCAATCTTATCTGATGCTCCAGATTTACCCTCATCAATATATAACTCGTATTGTAAACCCAAATCTTTTGCTTTTTCTATACCTTTTTGCTTTTGGTCAGGTATGGATAAATCATTACCTTCTTTTGCCTTAGAAATTCTACAATATATCCCTAATTTCATATTCCTTGAATTATTGTGATTATAAAGGTAATGATTAGTCACTAATTATATCACTGTAGGGGATGTAATAATGAATTAGTTATTATGTTGTCTACCTTTTTGGAAATATAAGTAAGAAAATTCCATATTCCCTTGTAGTGTTGGATTCTAACCCCGATTACAAATCAATAAAGACCATTGTATATCAGTATATTACAATGGTCTTTCTGTTAGTAGTAGAAAATATAGTAGAAAAATATTGTCCTGTTATTATGCAATAATAATATTTTGCTTTTTTAGTAAAATTTGTTGCGAATTCTGGTGTGGTTACTGAAATATTCCTTTAAATCATTAAATTTAAAGGGGTTATATTTTTTATGTCCCCCGAATTTATCACATTTTTATTACACTAATTATTTATTAATTCAGATATTCCGCCAATACCCGACATAGTACCAAACCATATATTTTTTTGTGCATCGATACCAATGGCTGGATAATAAGCACCTTTCAAACTACTATTGGGTGAATTAAAGTGTTCCCAATTAGTGCCATCAAATTTGAATACTCCATTATCAGTACCAAACCATTTATTGCCATGAGCATCGATTGCAATGGACTCGATTTCGTCATAATCAGCAGATGGATTATATACCGTCCAGGTTTTACCGTCAAATTCCATAACTCCTAAATGTGCGTAAGGTGGATAAGCAATTGCTGCTGCAGGTGCAACCCATATAATTCCTTGTGCATCTATAGCAATGGCGAGGACGTAATTATGTGCCATACCATCGGCTGTGGTGTAGTTGGTCCAATGAGTGCCATCAAATTTTGATATACCACCAGTAGTTCCAAACCATTTATTCCCATGAGCATCGATTGCAACGGCAGTAACATAATTGTTAACCAAACCACTATTGGTTGTGTAGCTTGTCCAATTTGAACCATCAAATTCTGATACTCCGCCTCCCCCTGTTCCGAACCATTTATTGCCTTTGGAATCCACTGCAATGCACATTATAGTATCATTAGTTATTCCACTATTGGTAGTATTGTAGGTTATCCAATTCGTACCATCAAATTTCAAAACTCCTGGAACTGCTCCACCAAGCCATTTGTTACCCTCTGCATCGATAGCAATTGAACCTGCTCCATTAATTAATCCATTATTTGTGTACTTAGTCCAATTTGTTCCATCAAATTTTAATATGCCATCACCATAAGTACAGAACCATTTATTATCCATAGCATCTACGGCTATCGCTTGAACGCTCACACCATTTGTTGATGGATAACTTATCCAAGCTGTGGTTGTCACTTTTTCACATGAAAATCCAATCATCATTATGAATAACAAAAAAACAATTTTTAAGATTTGGTTTTTCATAATCGATTATTCTTTTGCTATTCTCTGTATAGTAATCCTTTTATTTGGGCATCCAAGCGTATCGGATAACTGCCAATCAAGTTTTACGACTAACGGAAATGTTTCTTTTTGTAAATTGATATCTGAACCGGTTGGAAGAGTATCAAATTCATAAATCAAACTATCAATCTTGATGAACCATCCGCTACAACAAGGAGAAGGGCACATTCTGACATCTTGTCCTGTAATTGTACCTATTGATTTATAGTTATGACTTCCTTCTTTCTGGCAGTATATGAGTCCAAAAATAATTAAACAGATACCTAATACAGTTTTGTAATTCATTTTACCTACTTCCCATCGTTGACAAATGTGTTTCAAATTTAAGTTATTCTTTTAAAAGATGTTATCTGTTATCCCATTCCGTCTCCTGCCAGCCACTAATTAACCCTTCTGCTTCACAATCCGGGCAATACCAATGAATTTCTTCAGTATCAGGTCTTAGCGCAGTTTTGATAAATCCATCACACCCTTTTTTAAAGCATCGGATATCGGTTTCCGTTAATGTATGTGGAAGATTTTTTGTTGTTGAATCGATAACCTCTGTTAAGAACCCTATAAGTTCTATGGCTTCATCGGGCATATCTTCTGGCATTTTTGCTGAAGCGTCAAGGAGGTGTTGGATATTAGTAATGTACATTTTAAAATATAGTATATGAGCGGTATAATGTGTGATATTATTATCAAAAGCTAAATTAATATATATTAACAACCAAGGCAAATTTTATGCCTAAACTGGTTCAGGTAGGTCAACTATTATAATTGAATATCAGTACAATGAAAAATGTTTTGAACTGATTTTGAACTATTCCTACTATAGTGACCATTTAAATTCTAACAGTTGACTTAAATTAAGCCGTTTAAGACTATCAAATGGGTGTTATAATCTTTAATCTTTTCATAGCTTGCATCAATAAATTACTTAATATTCTAAATGATTAAAATCTAATCAAATGAAAAAGGAAATTTTATTTTTCCTCCTATGCCAAATGTTTCTTCCTCTTATTGGACAAAAATATGTTCAAGTAATGAAAACTGGTACTGACATAAGATTTAGTCCTTCATCATCATCTAATATTATTACACAAGCTAAAATTGGAAATATATTTGAGTTATCAGCGGAAAAGGGTGATTGGTATGAAATAGTTATGACTTCTGGAGAGTACAGATATATCAAGAAATCAGACTGCCATAAGGTTAATTATATTATAGAATTGCCTAAAAGTGAGCAAATTTGCAGAGCAGTTTTTAAAGCGTTATTAGACGCTGAAGATAAAGCTACAGCAGAAGCTGATAAGAGATACCCTGTAATTATCGGGTCAACCGAAAAGGATATACACAAAAATCTTGATTTCCAAAGTATTTTAGATGATAAATACAAATTGGAGGTATTTAATAGATTTAATTTACAACCTCCATTATATGGAAAACTAACTTTGGAAGGTGCTCAAAAAAAGTGGAAATTTTAATTAAAGTGAACTGATGTTTATAAATTGCAAAAGAAGGTACAGTCTATATTAAATATTTTTAACAACCATTTTATCAATTAAATGGCATATTAACTTCCTTGCAAACCGAGAAGGATGTCAATTGTCCAAGAGTTCCTGTTCCGAATTTTTTTGCTCCTTTACCTGTAATAAATTCGCCACGTGTTCCTAAAATTTCAAGAACATTTCCTGGTTGAGTTGCAGCAGCAGTATATAGAACATTTATATTTATTTTATCAGAAATTCTTGATATTGGTTTAATGTCATTTGGAAGTGCTTTAATCTCTCGTTGAACTTCATTATACCACCCTCTCTCATTGATAATATCTACTAATAATTCAAATTTCCCATTTTTTATAGAAAAATCTTTATCAAAAAGTTCTTCAATATAAGTTTCAGAATCCCCTTTCTTATAAAAATTGCGATTTATGTATAAAGATAAATTTGTTCCATCTGGGAAGTTCGTACTAATATTTATCCTAATTTTCCTCTCTCCTGCATTAATTGCAGAAAGTTCAATTTTATATTCTTTTAATTTTGAAGCTGGAACTTCTACTACAGTTTCAACAGGTTTTTTGATTTCCCATTTTGTGCCGATTAAAGCAAATTCATTTTTATCAAATCTTACTAACCCACCTTCATTAAATTCCCCTACCCCGAATGCAGGTGATTCTGTATTCATCTCAGGCAGATATATAAAAACGGTGAATTCTTTCCAGTTTTTATTCCCATTCCCCCAAATGCTAAATGCAGTTTTTTTCATTTCTTCAACTGAGGGTAATGATTTAACATCAAGAATAATTCTATAAACCATTCTTGGAATTTTCATAAAACTTATATCTTCTTTCTTAGCTATATTAAAATTTAAAATTCCGGATTTTGATTTTGTCTCTACTGATTCATTTTTCCCTTTAGGTTGCCACTTAGTTCCAAATAAAACGTCATCGTTCTTATCATATCTCACTAATCCATCTTTACAAAATTCTGCAACTCTATAAGCGGTTGATTCTGTGCTCATATATGGGAGATACAGAAAAACTACAAATTTTTCCCAGTTTTTATTTCCATGTTCCCAAAGATAACTTGCAGTATTTCGCATTCCTTTATCTGTTGGTAATGAATCAACTCTAAGAATAATTCTATATAGCATTTTTGGAATGTTCATAAAACTACTGTCCTGTATCTTCACTATCTGATAATCTAAAATTTCAGCCTTCCGTTCTGAATTCGATTGGCAATTAATTAGTAACAAACTGATTAATGTTGAATAAAGTAGATTTTTCATTATATTCTTATGAATTGTTGTCTCCATTGATTATATGCAGAGAAGTTACTACTTTTTCTCGAATAAATAATTGTTCGAGCCTTCAACTGTGACAAGAATCAGACGATTTATGTAAAGACATTGGAAACATTCTCGTAATATTGTATTAAGCAATACTGACTAAGAATATTTCATGATTTTTCGAAGTTTTATACTTTAATCATTTCACAATGGAACGTTTAATAAGTGACAATAAGACCTACAGGCACTATGAATACACCCTGGAAAATGAGTTTGAGCAGATTATTGTAGAGAAATCTAAGCAGATTTTTGGTAGTAATACTGTATATATCGACATTAAGAAAAAGATTGGAGATGCTATTGTTACCATACCGGATGGTTATTTAATTGATTTTTCTTTTGCAGAAAAACCACGTTTATACATTATCGAGAACGAAATAAGCATCCATGACCCTTATAAGCACATTGGTTCTCAATTACTCAAATTTGGAATTAGTTATAAAGCCAGTGGAAGGAATTTAAAGAAGTTTATACTCGATTATCTGATTGCAAATAAGGAATACTATGATTTTGTCGAGAAAAGGTCTAAAACAGCAGGATATCGCAATATAGATGCCTTTCTTGAAGCACTTATCTTTGAAATTCCCATTGCAGCCATAGTAATAATCGATAAATCTTCTGAAGAACTTGAAAATGTCCTTAGTCAGCTTACAATGGATACTGATATTATTGAATTTCAGACTTTTGTTGACGGAAATGAAAAAATTCACAAGTTCTTACCCTTCAATGAAGAAATCAGGGATATGGAGGAAGGCAACAAGAAAGATATTAATGTTGACGAACTGGATACCATTGTTGTACCTGCCCAAGCAGAAGGGTTTCAATCTGAATTTATTGACAATAATTGTTGGTATTCAATCAGGATATCATCATCAATGGTAAACCGCATAAAGTATATCGCAGGATATCAGGTTGCACCAATATCTGCTATAACTCATGTGGCTGAGGTGGCTAAAATCGATAAATATAAAGACACAAATAAATATATAGTGTATTTTAAAGACCCTGCAAAAGAAATCAGTCATATATTGCTTGACACAAAGAAAAAAGGAACTGCTCCACAAGCACCACGGTATACTACCTTTGATAAATTAACTAAAGCTAAGGTTTTATCAGATGTATTTTAGATATTTTAATGCTATTAAATTAATTCATAGTTTTATTTAATCAAAGATTCTTCTCCAAAAATGCTAAATTATACTAAAGAACAGCTTGATGCCATAAACACTATCGATGAAAACCTGCAAATCATCGCATGTGCTGGTTCGGGGAAGACTCAAGTCATATCTCAACGTGTAGTTAATATCTTAAAAAATAAAAAGGGAATACAACCGCAAAATATAGTTGCTTTTACTTACACTGAGAAAGCTGCTGCTGAACTTAAAAATCGCATTCTGAAGCTATGTAAAGAGCAATTGCCAGACCTTAAAGGTATGGTTGACATGTATATCGGAACAATCCATTCATGGTGTTTAAAAACATTGCAAGAGCATATTTATGAATATCAAAAGTTCTCGGTCCTTGATGATATTAAATTAAAATTATTCATTGACAGGAATTTCAGCAGAATTGGCATGAAGGACCTTGATATGGAACTCTACAAGGACACAAGCTATTTTGCACAGCTTATGACTATTGTCAGAGAATCGGAACTGACTGCCCCTTTGGAAGAAATTCCAGAAAATATATCTGAAGCACTAAAGAAATTTGAAGCGACATTAAATAGTTCCGCTTTCTTTGACTTTACCATGATTATGACCAAGGTCCATGACCATTTAAATGAAGATTCGCAATTCAGAAAAAAAATTGGTGATACAATTAAGTACTTGATAGTCGATGAATATCAGGACGTTAACCCTATCCAGGAACATATAATTAACATTTTAGTAGGACTTGGTGCAAATATTTGTGTTGTAGGGGATGATGACCAAACTATTTATCAGTGGCGTGGTGGAGACATTAGATACATAGTTGATTTTCAAAATAGATATAAAGATGTCAAACCCATCAGACTCATTGACAATTTCCGTAGTTCTCCGGCAATTGTTGAAGTAGCTTCGAAGGTAATCATTAATAACTCTTACAGATTACCAAAGGAAATGATAGCAAAAGCGGACCAGGTATATGAACAGGGTGATTTGTTATACAATAAGTATGATGAAGTCGATGATGAGAACCAATTCATAGCAAATCAAATAGAAAAACTTCGTGGAGTCGAGTTCAAAGACAAAGACCATGTGAGAGGATTGGATTATTCTGATTTTGTAATTCTTCTCCGCAAATGGAAAAAAGCAGCGAACATTATCCGGATATTGGAAGAAAATGATATTCCATTCATTGTTGGTGGTGTCAATGAACTTTTTGCAAGACCCGAAGTTCGTGCATCCATTCAAATATTCAACTATCTGGCTGAACAAACAGATGCATCAGTAATTATAGATTCCTGGACCTCGATAAGTGATAAATTGTCGATTGATGATATCGAAGAAGGTATAAAGTTTTTGAATAAGAATAAGCCAAAGAAAGTCAGCTATTATGGAGAATTCGTTTTGCAAGAACTATTTCTTACATTTCTTGAAAAAGCTAAAATCACCGAAGAAAAATTTGTTGATGACGGAAGTGGTACAAGGGTTGGAAATCTTAGAGAAGAAGTCATTTTCTATAACCTTGGGATGTTTTCACAAGTTATAAATGATTTTGAGACCATACACTTCATGAGTCCCTCCGAAAGAAAACTCCGGGATTTTCTGAGTTTTATTCGATACTCAGCTTCTGAGGTATACGCTGAAGGTTGGCTCAATAATAACTTTAAAACTCCGAATGCAGTTCAAATAATGACAATATATCAAGCAAAAGGGTTGGAATTCCCAGTTGTATTCATTCCTGGCTTGAATAAGAACTATTTGCCATCTCAAAGGAAGGGTGGAAAATCTGTTTGGCATCACCTACCAAAATCACTAATTGAAGGACAGGAAAGGTATGAAGGAAGCGTAGAGGATGAACGAAGGTTGTTATATGTAGGAATTACCCGGTCTCAGAAGTTTCTATTCATCTCTCGTGCTCCCGATGGTAGGATGCAGGGTAAGGATTCAGAATTTATCAAAGAATTCAGCCGTTCAGATTATATCTTTTCAAATATTAACCGGGTTTACAGTGATAGAAAGTTTACCACTCCAGTCCCAAAGACAGAAAAAGCATCGATTCTTTTAAACTTCTCTATTTTAAAAGAATATTTTGATTGCCCATACCGATTCAAGCTACTATCCATGTATGGGTTTTCCATGCCTTTAAGCATAAGGATGGGATATGGAAAGTCGGTACATAATGTTTTAATGGAAATACATAAAAGCGCACTTGATGGACAAGAAACGCTTCCAGAGCATATTCCTTCATTATTTGGAAAACGCGGGTATATTGACCATTTATTCGCAGTGTAATGTGACCACTGGATCGCGGATTAAATTGACCACCCCTTTTTAACTCTTCCTAAAGTAATTTTTATCACGGTCGTTTTGGTTTAAA
>Ga0224523_1000184_pt1 | contig 40085 bp, 32 predicted proteins | sample CFST50metaG_FD_182732 | JGI IMG/M metagenome (GOLD analysis project Ga0224523, IMG submission 182732) | Peat soil microbial communities from Stordalen Mire, Sweden - C.F.S.T50 | ecosystem: Environmental > Terrestrial > Soil > Wetlands > Peat | place: Sweden: Norrbotten County, Stordalen Mire... | reverse complement strand
GAAAAGGAGATTATGACCTTTCGGAGATGTTTGTTATAAGGAATAATTACATCGACAGGCTTAAAAACAACTATCTAAGAATGGGAAAAGGGAACACGGGTCCCGGGGGTCTTTCACATGACTGGTTCAGGATTTTTTCAGAGTATGGAATAGTGCCAGACGAGGTTTATACCGGTCTCAATTATGGATCCCCTACTCATAATCATACCGAACTGCAGGACTTTATAAATGCTGTCGCAGCAGTTTCGGTTGAGCTTAAAAAAGAGAGTCCTCAGTATTTTCAGATCGTAAACGATATCCTCGATGTCTATTTGGGTAAAGTGCCTGAGAGCTTTACATATAAAGGCGCAACTTATACACCAAAAAGCTTTGCTGCAAGCCTTGGCATAAATCCGGATGATTATGCTGAGATCACCTCATTCACACATTTTCCTTTTTATACCCAGGGTGTCCTGGAGGTGCCGGATAACTGGACTATGGCCAGGTTTTATAATGTACCGCTGGATGAACTGATACAGATTATAGATTATTCATTTAATAATGGATATACAGTCAACTGGGATGGTGATGTAAGCGAAAGTGGCTTCTCGCGTCAGAATGGATATGCAATTATGCCTCTGAACCCAACCCCCGAAAGGAGACAGATGACGGACAGACCAAGACCTGACAGGGATCCATCGCAGAGCCCTTATTTCGGGGCACCGCAGGCTCCTGCAGGCCCGGGACCTGAAATGAACGTCACACAGGAGATACGACAGGCTGGTTATGAAAACTTCACGACAACCGACGATCATCTGATGCATCTAACCGGGATTGCCAAAGATCAGAACGGGACAAAATATTACAAGACAAAAAATTCCTGGGGCACAGAAAGAAGTACCTATAACGGTTACTGGTATATGTCGGAGCAGTATGTCAGGGCAAAGACCATTTTTATTATGGTAAATAAAAAGGGTATTCCACCTGCCGTTAAAACTAAACTGGGGCTATAAAAGGTCTTGCAGTCCTGCGGTCCTGGGGTCTTTAAAATTTTCAGCCTTTAAGCCTTTGTGCCACTGCGCCTTTGCGCCTTATTCAATAAGCAGATTACAACCCCGGATATCGCTGTTATCGAACCTTCCGAGGACTTCGAATCCGTCATCTTCATGCATCTTCCCGAGGTCTCCCGTGGCAATAAAGGAGCATGAGTTGATATTTGCCAGGTCGAGGATATTTATACCTCCTGTTTTATAAGGCTCATCCAGAAGAGATAAAGGATCCTGCGGATCCCTGATTAGTATTTTCATCCAGGGCGGAGAATAGAACAGACCCTCCCCCTTTGAATAAGCCTGGCTTAGAAGCTCCGTCATCCCATATTCGGAATGGACTTCAGTTATATTGAACTTTTCCTTAAGAATTGAATGCATCTCAGCACGGATGATCTCTTTTCTCCGGCCTTTCATGCCACCGGTCTCCATAACGATGACACCAGAAAAATCGGGTGATTCTTTTTCTGCCAGATCGAGCAGCGCAAAGCTTACCCCCATAAGCAGAATTTTCCGTTTCTCTGCCTTCCACTTCTTAATTCCGGACAGCAATTCGTCAGTATTGTCGATGAAGAATCCGCCTGCAGGATTCCCGCTTTGCCTGATCAGCCCGTTCATCATGTAAACCAGCGACGAGTTCTCACGCTCTCTATATGATGGAAGCAATGCAGCAATGATGTATTCGGAGGGTTCCCCGTAAAAGAGCCTGAATGCTTTCGAGAAGCTCTCTTCATATAAGCTTGTATCGGTAACATAGTGCCTGCTTATGGATTTCCCTATAGTGCCGCTGCTCTCGAATATTTTAACCGGTGATTGAATTCCGGTAATGATCTTGTGGTTTTTAAAAAGCTCAACAGGGAGGAATGGTATCTCTTCTATCTTTTTAATATCCTTTTTTTCGACCTTCAGCCCTTTTAAAAAATCGGAATAAACTATATTATTTTCAGCCTGGTATTCAAATATCTTCATGGCTGTATCATGGAACGACTCCTGATCAGCAATATCGAATATCATGTCTTTGATTCCCGGTTTCATTTGCCGGGAAAGGTTAATGAGCCATCAGGCTGGTATACCCATTCGAAAGTACATTCTGCATAATTCCGGCTCTCCCTCACTTCAGAAACAGTTGAAACTATCCGCAACTTGGCATAATGATCATCGCTCGTTTTGAAAATCAATACCTGATTCGCTTTAATTGAATCAGCCCATACAACCCATTGAAGTACAACAGGCGACTTCAAGGTGTCAAATACCTGGCTGGCAGTGGCGGAACTGGAGTACCCGCCTATCTTATAAAAGGAATTTGTAAAGTTATTGTCGAGAAGCCTAACATCACCAAGAGTTCCATCATTATCAATAGTAATATCGGGGCCAGGCGTTCCATGAGTGGAGATCTTGGAATCATTTGAGAAAGTAAATCCCAGAGCATAATAATCTGTTGTCCCGTAAAGCCTGTTATCAATTGTGACAGACCCTGAGGTATTTGTATCATTTCCCTTTCTGCAGCCTGCCGGCAGAAGAACCACAAACAATATAACAGCTAAAATCTTTTTCATGACTACTGCAAAGATAACGGATTTTAAGGAGTCTTATTTCTGTAAAGCTCAATGGAATTATAAAATAAAAGGAGGTCACATTCTCAAGTAACCTCCTTTAATATATTTCGCCGTTGCACCGTTGTGCCGTCGCACCGTTGCACCCTTTCTTATTCTCCTCTTATAGCTGTGATTCCCGGAAGCTTTTTCCCTTCCATATACTCGAGCATTGCGCCGCCGCCGGTTGAGACATAGCTTACTTTGTCGGCAAGCCCGTTCTTGTTGATGGCTGCAACAGAGTCGCCTCCTCCGATAAGGCTATAGGCGCCGTTTGCCGTTGCTGCTGCAATAGCTTTTGCAATAGCAGTAGTTCCTTTTGAGAACTTCTCCATTTCAAAAACGCCCATCGGTCCGTTCCAGAGGATAGTCTTCGATTTTCCGATTACTTCAGAGAACTCCTTTATAGTCTTGTCTGCAATGTCGAGTCCGAGCCATCCGTCAGGTACTGCATCAACTGCAGTCACATTGGTGTTAGCCTCATTATCAAACTTATCGGCATTCAGGCTATCGACCGGCAGATAAATGTTTACTCCCTTTTCCTTTGCTTTTTGAATGATTTTCAGAGCCAGGTCAAGCTTATCATCCTCGCAGAGTGATTTCCCGATCTTTCCTCCCTGAGCCTTGATGAAAGTATAGGTCATGCCTCCGCCTATAATGAGGTTATCGACCTTGTTAAGCAGATTTTCGATAAGCATTATCTTGTCTGAAACTTTTGCGCCTCCCATGATTGCGGTGAACGGATGCTGAGGATTATTCAGGACCTTGTCCATCGCAGCCAACTCGCTGTTGATAAGAAAACCGAACATGATCTTGTCTTTCGGAAAATAATCGACAATTACAGCGGTTGTCCCGTGAGCCCTGTGAGCCGTTCCGAATGCATCGTTGACATAAACGTCGGCATAGCTGGCCAGTTTCCTGGCAAACTCTTTCTGCTTTAGTTTCAACTCGGCTTTGGCGGCTTTCTTCTCCTCGTCGGTTGCGGTCTCCGGGAGTATGGGTTTGCCTTCTTCTTCAGGATAGAATCTGACATTCTCGAGAAGCAGAACCTCGCCGGGCTTCAGTGCTGCAGACATCTTAACTGCTGATTCACCAAGACAGTCGTCGGCAAAGAGAACTTTCTGCCCGAGATATTTTTCAAGAACAGGTAGAACAGGTTTAAGTGAATATTTCTCCATTCTTCCTTCGGGTCTGCCAAGATGCGACATGAGAATGACGGAACCGCCATCCTTAAGTATCTTATTGATTGTCGGCAATGCACCCCTGATACGGGTATCGTCAGTAACAACGAAAGTCTTCTTATCGAGAGGTACATTGAAATCAACCCTTACAATTGTTTTAATTCCTTTGAAATTGAAGTCCTGGATCATTTTCATATAAAGTGGTTTTTGGTTATTTGTATTTTGTCCAAACAGGGAAAGGGACAAAGATAATTATTTAATAATTCAAGCAAACAGGATGGCTGAGTGGCATTATAAATTTTTAATCCGGCATTTCGGGATCAACATTCTTCCCATTCATTGCTGTTTGAACCTTAAAGAGGAATTGTTTGTTTCCTGAACTGAAAAGTTTGACTAATTTTGAAAAAAAACTATGGCAAAGACAGCGTTTAAAGGTAGCCCGGTAAATACTTCCGGAAACCTTCCATCAACTGGCAGCAAGGCTCCTGAATTTTCACTTGTGAAATCAGATCTCGGAATACTTACTCTTTCAGAACTTAAAGGCAAAAAGCTTATCCTGAATATTTTCCCAAGCCTCGACACTTCAGTATGCGCGACATCGGTCAGAAAATTTAACCAGCTTGCAGCAGGCAAAGAAAACGCAAGAGTGCTGGCAATTTCAAAGGACCTCCCCTTTGCTCATGGAAGATTCTGCACAACTGAAGGAATTACCAATGTTGTCACTCTTTCGGGATTTCGCGATGAGAATTTCGGTAAGAAATATGGCGTGCTCATGAAAGATGGCCCATTGGCAGGACTTTACGCAAGAAGCATTGTTGTAATAGATGAGGCAGGGAAGGTGATTTATACCCAGCTTGTTCCTGATATCACACAGGAACCGGATTATGACAGTGCAATGAAAGCAATCGGATAATCTTCAAATCTGTAATTGTATTAAAAGCTCGCTAATGGATTTTTCTCATATACCGGGACATAAGGAGACTATCGACCATTTTATCCGTTCTGTAAAGGAAGGAAGGGTAAGCCATGCCCAGCTTCTGACCGGACCTGAGGGGTGCGGCTCCCTGGCCCTTGCCCTGGCTTATGCAAAATATGTAAGCTGTGAGAACAGAAGTGAAACCGATTCCTGTGGAACATGCAAATCGTGCGTGAAATATGAAAAGATGATCCATCCCGATCTTCATTTCGTGTTCCCGGTAACTAAGAATAAGAAAGAATCAGAGCCTGTCAGCGATTCGTATATTGAGGAGTGGCGGGAATTTGTAAAACTCTCTCCGTATTTCACAATCAATAACTGGCTCGACTCAATAGAGGTGGGTAATGCCCAGGGTCTTATATTCGCATCTGAAGCAGGCGAGATCATTAAAAAGCTCAACCTCAAGTCTTTTGAATCGGATTTCAAGATAATGATCATCTGGCTTCCGGAGAAAATGCATCTGGCGACGGCCAACAAGCTTCTGAAGATGATCGAGGAACCGCCGGAAAAGACCCTATTCCTCCTGGTTTCGGACGAACCCGACAAGATAATTCCTACTCTGGTTTCGAGATGCCAGCTGATAAGGATACCTGTGTTCACCGACAATGAAATCGACGCTTACCTTATTAAGACTTATAACTGCAGCAAGGAGAAAGCACAGGAAATATCAAAAGTAGCTAACGGCAATATAATCAGAGCTGCGGAGCTGCTTGAGCACGAAGACTCCTCGCTTCAGAATCTTGAGAAATTCAAAAAGCTGATGCGTTTTGCCTGGAAAAGGGATATCATCTCAGTCATCAGCTGGTCGGAAGAGATAGCCGGAACAGGAAGGGAAGCACAGAAGAATTTTATCTCATATTCCCTGAGGCTGCTGCGCGAAAACCTGATGCTCTCACTCGGCCAGTTGAAAAATGACCTGGTATTCCTTGCCGGTGAAGAAGCCTCTTTTTCAAATAATTTTCATCCATTTATAAACCGGGAAAATATCGGACAGCTTACCGATGAATTCAACATTGCATATTCACATGTCGAAGCCAACGGCAATGCAAAAATCATCTTTCTCGACCTGGGGCTGAAAGTTACAAAGCTGATCCGCTGAATGTATCGGAATTATTGAATTTGATGCAATTATTCATTACTTTTGCGCGGTAATTTGTTACTGATTTACTTGTATGACAGAGAATGAAGAATTACAAGGGCAGACGGGTGAAGATATCCACATGCCTGATATAACATATAAGCCCGGGTACAATAAACTTGATTCTTTTAACTGGCTTAGCGAAATACCGGAAGCTTGCGATGGCCTCGATATCATTGAGATCCGCTTTAAAAACACCCGAAAGGGCTTTTACAGGAATGTCAACGGCCTGAGGCTCGAGATTGGTGATGTTGTAGCTGTTGAGGCTTCACCCGGTCATGATATTGGTAGGGTTTCGATGGTTGGAAACCTAGTCAGGGAACAGTTCAGGGAGCTTAAAACCCAGCCCTCTCCTGATGACATAAAGAAAGTATACCGCAAAGCCAAGGCTGTCGATATTCAGAAATGGGAGGAGGCTAAGAAACTTGAAACTCCTACCATGCTCAGGTCAAGAAAGATCTCCGAAGAGCTGAAGCTGAACATGAAGATCGGCGATGTCGAATACCAGGGCGATAAAACAAAAGCTATCTTCTATTATATAGCTGATGAGAGGGTGGATTTCAGGCAGCTGATAAAGGTTCTTGCCGATGAATTCAAGGTCAGGATAGAGATGCGTCAGATCGGCGCACGCCAGGAGGCAGGCAGAATAGGTGGAATAGGGTCCTGCGGAAGGGAGCTCTGCTGCTCGACGTATATCACTAGTTTTATTTCAGTTACAACGACTCACGCTAAATACCAGGAGCTCTCGCTCAACCCGCAGAAGCTGGCCGGACAATGCGGAAAGCTGAAATGCTGCCTCAATTTCGAGGTAGATTGCTATGTCGACGCGCAACGATCATTTCCTCCCAGAGATATTCCTCTGGAGACAACCGATGCCACGGCATATTTCCTGAAAATGGAAGTACATAAAGGAGTTTACTGGTATTCCACCGACCCTCACTCAACAGCAAACATGATTGCGATCCCTGTTCAGAGAGTACGGGAAATACAGGCTATGAACAAAAAAGGGATCAAGGCAGAAAAGTTCCTGATACATGATGAATCATGGGACTCGACTCCTGTTTCGGAAGATCTTCTGGAGAATAACAGCCTCACAAGGTTTGATCCTGCTCCCTCAGGAAACAACCAGCATAAACATTCACACCGAAGGAAAAACAGGCGGTTCAATGATAAGAAAAACAATAAATAGCATACTCTTTATACCTGTTCTGGCAATTCTTGCACTGAGCTGCACACACAGCAAAAATGTCATATTTACAGATTCTGCAGCAATGCCAAATTCAACCTGGAGTCTCTCAAACAACCCCGACTTCAGGATAACTGTTAATGACTCGACAACCAGGACTAACATTTTTTTCAATATCCGGACCGGTTCAAAGTATCCGTTTCGCAATATCTGGCTCTTTGTTACAGCCACTTCACCGAATGGAAAAACAAGTATCACTGATACGCTTCAGTATACCCTTGCCGACGAAAAGGGAAGCTGGTACGGAAAAGGCTTTGGAGATATCCATGAATTGAAGCTCCCTTACAGGCAAAATGTATTTTTCCCTGCTAAAGGCACTTATCATTTCAAGATTCAGCATGGCATGCGTACTGAAGATCTTACAGGCGTTTATGATATTGGAATAAGGGTTGAAAAAACCGGAAGGTAAATTTTAACAGGTGGCAAAGCATAAACTGGCCAGGTGGGTGGAACTGGGAACATTCAGGAATGTAATCCAACCCGAAGCAGGATCCCCTCTCGGGAAGGAGCACCACATCAAAGGTAAATGGAATAAGGAGATATTCGGAAATGACAATCCGGTTATTCTCGAACTTGGTTGCGGAAAAGGGGAATACACAGTCGGTCTTGCAGAAAGATTTCCAAACAATAATTATGTCGGCATTGACATCAAGGGTTCCAGGATGTGGCGCGGAGCAAAAACGGCTGATGATAAAAAGCTCCTGAACACAGCATTCCTAAGAACCAGGATCGAATTCATTAACTCTTTTTTTGCAGAAGACGAAGTGGATGAGATGTGGATAACTTTCCCTGATCCCCAGCTTGAAAATCGAAATTCGAATAAAAGGCTCACATGTCCGTGGTTCCTGAACAAATACCGTTCTTTTCTCAAAGACAACGGAATAATTCACCTTAAAACAGATAATCCGGAACTTTACAATTATACAAAATCACTAGTTGAAAAGAACGGGTTGGAAATTGTCTCGGCTATGGGTGACCTGTATAGTGAAAAACCTGGTGACGATATCCTTTCAATCAGGACATATTATGAAAGCATCTTCCTGAAGGAGAGGCATAAAATATGTTATCTTGCCTTCCGGCTCGATAAAAACAGGATCATAGAAGATGGCACGGCAAAAATCAACTGAAAATAGTGATTTCTTTTCACGCGTTTATGAAGTGACAAAATTAATCCCGTATGGCAGGATTACTTCCTATGGGGCAGTTGCCCGATATCTGGGCTCAGGTCGGTCAGCCCGAATGGTAGGCTGGGCGCTTAACTCATGCCACTCGAGACCTGAATTCATCCCGGCCCACCGGGTCGTTAACAGGAAAGGTCTGCTCACAGGAAAGCACCATTTCGGCAATTCAACTACTATGCAGCAGCTTCTGGAAAATGAAGGCTTCATCGTCGAGGATGATCAGGTTCTTGACTTCTCTGAAAAATTCTGGGATCCTCAGAAGGAACTCAAATGAACATTTTGTGATAATAAAAAAAAGTGGTAAAATTGCACCTTGTTTATAATTAATTTAAATAAAAATAACATCTATATTATAATTCAATGTTTTCAAAAGATCAGGTCCTAAATGCTCTTAAGAAGGTAATCCATCCCGAAAAGGGAAAAGACATTGTATCCCTTGGAATGGTTTCGGAAATCTCCTTTAATGATAGCGGTATATCATTGACAATAACCCCCGATAAATCAAATGACCCATTTATCTCTTCAATAAAAAGCACAATAGTACGAACGCTTAAAGAAGCTTTGGGTCCGGATGTTGTTATAACCAATATCGATGTAAAACCAAAAGAAATAGTAGCGAAACATGATGCAAATTCTGACGATCCATTACGGGGTATAAGGAATATTATAGCAATATCATCCGGTAAAGGCGGGGTCGGCAAAACGACTGTAGCAGTTAACCTTGCAATAGCTCTCGCAAGAAAAAAGTACAGGGTTGGGCTCCTTGATGCTGACGTGTTTGGTCCATCGGTTCCGATTATGTTCGACGCTGAAAAATACAGGCCTGAGGTAAAAAGGGTTAATAACACTGATATAATTGTTCCGCTTACAAAATATGGCGTTAAGGTTCTCTCGACAGGTTTTTTTGTCGACCCTGCCGAGGCAGTTGTCTGGAGAGGCCCCATGGCTTCAAGTTTTCTGAAGCAGATGATGGTCCAGGGAGAATGGGGGGAACTCGATTTCCTGCTTGTCGATCTTCCTCCGGGAACGAGTGATATCCATCTTACACTCGTTCAGGAAACAGCTGTCACCGGAGCAATAATCGTGACCACTCCGCAGGAAGTAGCGCTTGCTGATGCTATCAAGGGAATTGCCATGTTCAGGAGCGAAAAGATCAATGTTCCGGTACTTGGCCTTATTGAGAATATGTCGTGGTTCACGCCGGCTGAATTGCCAAATAATAAATATTTCATATTCGGGAAAGAAGGAGGAAGGAAGCTTGCAGAAAAGGCAGGCGTTCCGCTTCTGGGACAGATACCGCTTATTCAGAGCATCTGCGAAAGCAGCGACAAGGGAGAACCTGTTGCTTTGGGGAATTCTCCTGCAGGCAAAGCCTTTATGACAATTGCGGATGCCGTGGTTGAAAAGGTAAACCTCAGGAACAAGGATCTGAGGCCTACAATAAAAGTAGAATTAAACAAATAAAATATGGCAGAATCAAAATTCATTAAAGAACGCGTCATGAAAGCTCTTGAGAGGGTAAGACCTTACCTGCAGTCTGATGGTGGCGACATCGAACTGATCGAAGTTGCAGATGACATGTCTGTGAAGGTAAAGCTTACCGGTGCCTGTCATGGCTGTCCATACAGCATGCAGACTCTCAAAGCAGGTGTTGAACAGGCCATCATGAAGGAGGTTCCTGAAATCAAGAGAGTTATTTCAGTCTGAAAGAGCCCGGCTTCTCAAATTTATTTACCTTTGAAATACTATAGACCCTTTAAGTCAGTTTATAGTATTAAATGTTATCTATTGCCTTCAGTCAAAGCATCATATAAATATCTGGCGCTTTTGGGCCTGTTATTCTTTCCGACAAATTGCTCGGTTGAAAAGAACACTCCTTCCAGCAGGTTTTACCAAAGCACGACTTCCAGGTACAACATATACTTTAACGGGAACGAGAGCTTTAAATCCGGAGTAGCAAAAGTTAATAAGGGTTATACCGAGGATTATGCTGAATTGCTCCGGGTATTTGAATACAGCGACCCTGCTTCACCTTCCAGGTGCTCAGCCGATATGGAAAGGGCGATTCAAAAAGCATCAAAGCTGATATCTTTAAAATCAATGACTGCCAAGCCTGAAATAAAGGACAGAACCAAAATCACTCCGAAGGATCAGGCGCTTCTTGACAGGAAAGAATATAACGAATGGGTCGACGACAGCTACCTGCTTATAGGTAAGGCCCACTTTTACAAACAGGAGTATAATGAAGCCACTGCCGTGTTTGATTATTGCATAAAGGAAGCTAACGATCCCAAAATTAAAAAGGAAGCCGCAATCTGGCTTTCAAGAGTTTACAACGAGACTGGAAAATATCCTGAAGGGTTCCGCACACTTAATGAAATGGATATCAAAAATGAATCATCCAGGTTGTTAAAATCAATGTATTACTCAACGCTTGCCGATTTATTCATAAAACAAAAAAAATACTCGGAAGCTGTCGATCCTTTAAGTCAGGCTATCAGGCTTGTATCAGGAAAGCGTGCCAGGTACAGGCTTACTTACTTGCTGGCTCAACTCAACGAAAGGGCTGGAAATGCAGAGAGGGCTATCATTCTTTATCGTAAAGTTACCAAAATGAACCCGCCATACGATGTTGAATTCAATGCCCAGATAAACATAGCCGGAGTCTTTGATGTAAACGCAGGGAACCCCAAGGAAATCCGAAAAGTACTTGAAAAAATGCTTCGGGATTCCAAGAACAAGGATTTTCTTGACCAGATATATTATGCTCTCGGAAATCTCTCGATGAAAGAAGGAAACGAAAAAGAGGCTCTTGGTTTTTTCAAGAAATCCGCTTCTTCACGGTCGAGCAATTCAAACCAGAAAGGAAGGACTTTCCTGGCATTGGCTGATTTTTATTTTAACAAAACAGACTTCATGAAAGCCGGGAAATATTATGACAGTACTGTATATTTTATTGATCAGAAAAATCCTGATTATCAGCTTATAAGAGCAAAATCACAAAATCTGAATATTCTTGTTTCCCAGCTTGAGATAATTCAGAAGGAAGATTCGCTGCAGAAAGTGGCTGCAATGCCGGAAAATGAGAGAAGCAACCTCATTGCATCAATTATTGGAAAAATAGTCAAGGATGAAAGCGAGGGCAAGACAAAAAACTATACCGATATGTCCAATATAGGCCAGTATTATGAAAACGAGAGACGTTCGCAGAATAATATTGACCAGGAAGGCAAATGGTATTTTTATAACCAGACAGCCCTGACATTCGGCAGGACTGAATTCAGGAGAAGATGGGGCGACAGGAAGCTGGAAGATAACTGGAGGAATGCAAACAAGTCAAGGATAAATACATCGCAGGAGAGCAACGGATCTGAAGGAAATGTCCAGGCAGGGAAAGATACTACCAAGGCTGCACTCAATAATAAAAGTCCTGAATTCTATCTTAAAAATCTTCCTCTTACAGATTCACTGCTTGCACTTTCAAATGCGAAAATAGCCAAAGCATATTTTAATGCGGGAAAAGCCTATGCTGAAAAATTATCAGACACACTGAAGGCTACGGAAATATTTGAGAAGCTTATTTCACGATACCCGTCAAGCGATCTTGTACCTGAAACTCTTTACAATCTCTATAAATGCAATAAAAATATAAACAATCCCAGAGCCGAAACTTTCAGGCAAAGCCTGCTGACAAAATATCCCGCAACGGAGTTTGCAAAGATACTTTCCGATCCCGGGTATTACAGGAAAAAACTTGATGCCATGAAAATGGCTGAGAATCTCTATGAGAAGGCGTATGCTTCTTATTCTTCAGCGGATTTTGCATCTGCTATCTCAGTTTGTGAGGATGCCGTAAAAACCTATAAACAAGACCCGCTAGCTCCGAAATTCATGCTGCTCCATGCTTATTGCATTGCAAGAACAAGCGATGAAAGAAGTTTCAAGGAAGATCTTTCCAAGGTTGTCAAGGGATGGCCTGAAAGCAGTGAGAGCAAAAAAGCAGGTGAAATAATTGCCTATCTTAATCAGAAGCTTCCCGAGCTAAAGGTTGAAGAAGACAAGCAGATTGCAGCCGAATTATACATGCAGGATACCACTTCCAGCCAGGTTTTCATTCTGGTTATAAATGATCCCAGATTTAATATAAACCTTGCTTCATTTGATGTTATCAGCCACAATATTGATAATTACACGAATAAAAACTACAAGACCGAAGGAATAATTGTCGATAATAAATATGTTACCATCACGGTTTCCGGGTTCAGGGATTATGCGGAAGCTATTGGATACTATAATTCTTTCAATATTGAAAAGCTTGTAAGGAACGTCTCTAAATCAAATATGTATTCGTTTATCATTGCCAAGGGCAATCTTGAAATGCTTAATAAGGATAAAAATCCCGACAGGTACCTGTTGTTTTTCAGGGAGCACTATCTCAAAAATGCGGGAAAATAATTGGGAAATATGCGCCGAAATGACGTTCTGAAAAAGAAATGAGAAAAATAAAAATATTGTGGACTGATGATGAGGTAGAAGCTCTGAAGCCTCATATAATCTTCCTCGAAGATAAGGGATATGAAATAGATACCTGCTCCAACGGCAATGATACCATCGACCTTGTGAGGCAGAATTCCTACGACCTGATCTTTCTGGATGAAAACATGCCTGGCCTCAGCGGCATCGAGACTCTCAGGCTCATCAGGGAAATCCGGACCGACATTCCAGTTGTCATGATAACAAAAAGTGAGGAGGAAGAGCTGATGGAGACAGCTATAGGATCTGAAATAGCAGATTACCTTATTAAGCCTGTAAAGCCAAAACAGATACTTCTTGCAATAAAAAAGATATTAGACCAGAAAAGGCTTGTAACAGAAAAGACAACTACTGATTACCGCCAGGAGTTCAACCACATAGGCAATCTCATTGCCTCAGCTCGCAGCTGCCGGGAATGGTCAGAGCTTTACCGTAAAATAGTATTCTGGGAATCGGAGCTTGAAAAATCTACTGACCCCGGAATGTCTGAGATACTGAAAATGCAGGAAAATGAAGCTAATAATTCCTTCTCAAAATTTGTCAGCAGGAATTATCTCGGCTGGTTTGATGCAAATGCTATCGATGCACCTATTCTGTCCCCATCATTATTCACAAAAAAGATATTTCCGCAGATCAGCACTAACCGTCCTCTCTTTTTTATCCTGATCGATAATCTGCGGTTCGACCACTGGAAATTAATTTCATCTGAACTATTGGGCCTTTTCAGAATAATCGAGGAGGATATTTATTACAGCATTCTTCCTACGGCAACGCAGTATAGCCGTAATGCTATTTTTGCAGGCATGATGCCTGATCAGATAGCCAGGACCATGCCGCAATACTGGATTAACGATGACGAGGAAGAAGGAAAGAATAAATTCGAAGAGGAGCTCTTCAGAAACCAGCTTGCACGTAAAGGACTGAAGTACAAATGGTCTTATTGCAAGATAAGCAGCGGACCCGAGGGGAAAAAAGCAAATGAGCGAATAAATCAAATGCTTGATAACGATATTAATATCCTTGTCTATAATTTTGTTGATATACTTTCACATGCGCGAACTGATATTGGCCTTATAAGAGACCTGGCCGAAGATGAATCTGCATACAGAAGCCTGATACACTCCTGGTTTATTCATTCCTCGCTTTTTGAAATGCTTAAAATCCTGTCTTCCCACCGGGTAAGAGTTATCTTCAGCACCGACCATGGCACTATAAGGGTTCAGAATGCAGTGAAAGTGATCGGCGATAAACAAACTTCATCAAATCTCCGTTATAAATCAGGCCGGAACCTTGATTATGATCCTGAAAAGATTTTTGAAATTATTAGTCCCGCAAAAGCTCTGCTTCCAAAAACCAACATCACTACGAAGTATATCTTTGCAACAAATAAGGATTTTCTTATCTATCCCAATAATTTCAACCATTATGCAGGTTATTACAGGAATACTTACCAGCATGGAGGGATATCTCTTCAGGAGATGCTACTACCTGTTGCTACCCTTGAACCTGTTTCATAATAATTACGGGGTAAGATGAATATAGTGATAAAGACAAAAAGAGAGATTCGCTCCGCTGTCAGAAAACTGCTGGATCAGACAAAGGGCAAAAGGATATATGCATTTTACGGTGCCATGGGGGCCGGCAAAACTACTATCATTAAAGCACTCTGTGAATATCTAGGTGCCGCCGACCTTGTAAGCAGCCCGACATTCACACTCGTAAATGAATACAGAACAACCGGCGGGGAATCGATGTATCACATTGACTTTTACAGGATAAAGAAACATGATGAGGTTTTCGATTTCGGCATAGAGGAGTATCTGACAGGAGAAAAATATTGTTTCATGGAATGGCCCGAGCTTGTTGAGGATATCCTTCCTGAAGAAACTGTAAGAGTCAGAATTTCAGTGGAAGAAAATGAAGAGCGTATGCTTTTAGTTTCCTGATCAATCTTATTTTGCATCGGACTTCAATTTTTTTATCTTTGGTGAAATAACAAAATCCCCGTGATGAACGATAAGGGCAAAGGCGGAAAAATGCAATTTGGCAATAGTGCATATATGCCAAAAGAGGAGCATCTTGAAACTGCTGTAAGGTTCAGAAGGATTTCGATCGGAATACCTTCTGATGCAACCGATGACGAAAAAAGAGTTGCACTGACACCTGAAGCTGTCAACCTGCTTGTTGAATCCGATAATGAAGTGATCCTTCAGAAGGGTGCCGGGCTTGGCGCAAATTATACCGACAAGGACTACAGTGAAAATGGCGCTATCATTTCCGATTCCCCCGCAAGGGTTTACGGATCGGATGTAGTCATTAAAGTTGCCCCTTTTACAGAGAAGGATACCGATTACCTGAAGGGAAACCAGGTAGTGTTTTCATATCTGAATGTACTTAAGCTGAGTGAAGAGACGCTTTCGCGGCTCATCAGGAAGAAAGTGACAGCCATTGCCTTTGAGAAGATCCGCGATAATAACAATGTGCTGCCCGTTGTCGAATCGATGAGCGAAATAAGCGGAATAACATCAATTCTGCTGGCATCCGATTATCTCAGCAACCACCATGGCGGAAAAGGAGTTATGCTCGGAGGAATAACCGGGGTCACCCCTACTGAAGTCATGATACTTGGAGCAAATACTGCAGGCGAATATGCGGCTAAAGCAGCTCTTGGACTCGGCTCGCAGGTAAAGATCTTCGACAGCTCGCTCCAGAGGCTACGGAAATTTGAATCTATGGCAGGCCAGAGGCTGCAGACCTCAGTCTTTCATCCCCAGGTTCTCAAAAAAGCGCTGAAGTCGGCCGACGTTGTGATCGGAGCTATTGAACTTGACGATCTGAAACCATGGTATTATATAACCGAGGAAATGGTGCGCACAATGAAAAAAGGGTCAGTCATAATCGACCTGAGTATCGACCGTGGAGGCTGCATAGAGACTACCGAATGCAGGGCAATGAAAGATCCTGTTTATGAAAAACACGGGGTAATACATTTTTCTGCCTGGAACCTTCCTTCACGTGTAGCAAGAACTGCTTCAATTGCATTCAGCAATATATTCGCTCCTATGCTCCAGGGACTGGCTGATTCCGGAGGAATTACCCATCTGCTGAAAAATGATCCCGGTCTCCGCGACGGAGCATACCTTTATAATGGAATGCTCACCAATGAGACCCTGGGACAGAAATTCGGCGTGCTTTCAAAAAACCTTGACCTGCTGCTTTCAGCATTTTAATAATCAACTATAGGAAAGCCGGGCATTCTTTCCTTTAATTTTTATTTCTGCTTTCCGTCCCATGTAAAAGGCACGGTTGTCAGCAACGTGTCCTGCCGGGAAATTAAAAAATACCGGGTAATCAAATCCGGACACTATATCGTAAATGATCTCTTCAGGAGATTTACCCCATGGATTTATTGTCTCCTCCATTTTGTTGAAGCCTCCTGCCACAAGTCCAGCAAGATTATCGAGCTTCCCCGCCATCTTCAGAGATGTAAGCATCCTGTCGAGATGATACAGGTATTCTCCCACCTCTTCGATAAATAATATCTTGCCCTTTGTCTTAATATCAGCAGGTGTTCCCGAAAGGCTGCATATCAACGAAAGATTCCCTCCGGTAATCTCTCCGGAAACATGTCCCGGCCTCAAGAATCTGCCTTCCCATTCGATAGGCTTCCATTCTCCAAACAAAGCGCCGTACAATGATTCAAGGGTTCCTTCCGATTTCTCAGGATTAGCGTAGTTAAGGGGCATTTCACCATGAATTGAAACAACGTTAAATTTTTCACAGAGCCAGAGGTGCAAGACTGTAATGTCGCTGAAGCCAATATACCATTTAGGATTCCTTCTTATACCTGAAAAATCAATCCTGCCGATAAATCTTGACATGCCGTATCCGCCCCTGGAGCAGATAACCGCCCTGATTTTCCTGTTATCTGTAAACTCCTGAAAATCAGATAATCTTTCCTCGTCTGTTCCCGCAAAAGGTCCTGATCTTTTAAAAACATTTCTGCCGACATGAACTTTTAATCCCCACCCTTCCAGCACTTTCACGGCATCGCTGATCTTAATTTCGTCGATAGAAAATGAGGGCGAAATAATTGCAACTTCATCACCCTGCTTAAGAAACGGCGGCTGTATCTTTTTAAGAGGCATATTGAATATCTTATTGTAAAAGTAAAGGTATTTGTTTCATTATACAAACCCCTTAATCTGCCGTTGTACCTTTAAACCATTGTACCGTTGTAGCTTTGCGCCTTTGAGCCTTTGCGCCATTGTACCATTGTGTCATTTTTTATTATCTTTGTTCGTTTTTGAAATCATTATCCGTTCATTATCAATATCATGAAGAAATTTAAAAGATACCTGGTGACCTCTGCCCTGCCTTATGCAAACGGACCGCTGCATATCGGACATCTTGCAGGCGTGTATGTGCCCTCCGACATTTATACCAGGTACCTGAGGATGAAGGGTGAAGATGTCATTTCAGTCTGTGGTTCTGATGAGCATGGCGTTCCTATCACATTAAAAGCCCGTAAAGAAGGTGTTTCGCCACAGGAAATTGTCGACAGGTATCATGAGATCAATAAAAAAGCTTTCAGCGATTTTGGCATCGCATTTGACATATATTCAAGGACTTCCAATAAAATACATTACGAAACGGCATCCGAGTTCTTCCTGAATCTCTATGAAAAAGGAGAATTCACGGAGAAGAATTCAGAGCAATATTATGATGAAGAAGCCGGATGCTTTCTTGCCGACAGATATATAATGGGGACATGCCCTCATTGCGGGAATGAAAATGCATACGGCGACCAGTGCGAAAAATGCGGGACATCACTCAGCCCATCGGATCTTATAAATCCTCATTCAACCATAAGCGGAAGCAAGCCTGTGCTGCGCGAAACGCTTCACTGGTACCTCCCTCTTGATAAATATGAACCATGGCTGAGAAAGTGGATCCTCGAAGAGCATAGAGAATGGAAGACCAACGTTTATGGTCAGTGCAAATCATGGCTCGACCAGGGTCTGCAACCAAGGGCTGTCAGCCGTGATCTCGACTGGGGAGTGCCGGTGCCAGTGAAAAATGCAAAAGGCAAGGTCCTTTATGTTTGGTTCGACGCTCCTATCGGATATATCTCAGCAACAAAGGAGCTTACTCCCAACTGGGAGAAATACTGGAAGGATAAGGATACCCGGATGATCCATTTCATCGGCAAGGATAATATAGTATTTCATTGTATAATCTTCCCTTCAATGCTGAATGCAGAAGGTACATATATCCTGCCCGACAATGTTCCGGCAAATGAATTTCTGAACCTTGAAGGAGAAAAAATATCGACATCGAGAAACTGGGCTGTATGGCTTCATGAGTACCTCGAAGATTTTCCGGGCAAGCAGGATGTGCTGAGATATTCCTTATGTGCCAGCGCACCAGAGACCAAGGATAACGACTTTACATGGAAGGAGTTCCAGGCTCGTAATAATAACGAGCTCGTGGCTATCCTCGGGAACTTCGTGAACAGGACCCTCGTTCTTACAAACAACTATTATGAAGGTAAGGTGCCTTCAAGAGGCGTTACTGATAAATATGATGAATCAGTGCTGAAGGAGATTGGGAAGATCAGGGTTAATGTGGAGACGAGTATAGAATCGTTCAGATTCAGGGAAGCGCTCAAGGAGGCAATGAACCTTGCCCGGCTGGGCAATAAATATCTTGCCGATACAGAGCCCTGGAAGGTTGTAAAGACCGACCCCGAAAGAGTCAAAACAATAATGAACATCGCTTTGCAGATCACTGCCAACCTTACTATAATTCTTGAGCCGTTCCTTCCCTTTTCAATGGAAAAGCTAAGAGGTTGGCTCAATACAGGCAAAAAACAATGGAGCGACGCTGGGCAGACAGATATCCTTCTCACTGGCCACATGGTCAATAAGCCGGAACTTCTTTTTGATAAAATTGAAGATGAAGCTATAGACAGGCAGGTTGCAAAGCTGATGGCATCAAAGAAAGCAAATGAGGCAGCTTCTGTCATAACAGTGCCTTCAAAAGATCCAGTCTCTTTTGACGATTTTTCAAAGATTGATATCAGAACAGCAACTATACTTGAAGCTGAAAAAGTACCCAGGACAACAAAGCTTCTCAAGCTGAAGATCGATACCGGCATTGATGTCCGGACCATAGTCTCAGGCATTGCAGAATACTACGAGCCACAAGCTATTATCGGTAAGCAAATATCAATAGTTGCCAATCTTGAACCCAGAAAGATCAAGGGTATTGAATCGAAGGGAATGATCCTGATGGCTGAAGACAAGGATGGTAAGCTTGTACTTGTCTCTCCCTCTGATAAGGTGAGCAACGGGAGCATGATAAAATAAGAAAAGCTGATCCTAAGGTCAGCTTTTATAAAAAATAAGGGTTAAACTCAAATTATTTTCTTCACCCAGCTTCCGGGAAATTTCTTCCCAATGCTGTCCTTGCTGCCAATAGCTTTGTTCATATCGATGCATTTCATCGCGCTGACCCTGAAAAAACCATTTGGTGCATTCAGTATCTCAGGTGAAAATCCTTCTCTCCTGAGCATTTCAACCTGTGCTTCGGCATTATCCCTGGACCTGAAGCTGCCGGTTATAATGCAATAGTTATTCGAACTGGTTACTGCAGGAATCATTACTTCGGGACTGGAGGGAACCGTTTCAGACAGATCTTTCGCGGCTGCTATCTTTTCATCCACAGCTGATTTATTGTTTTCAAATTCGGCGGAAGCAAGAGGATTGAGAGAGGTTGCTTCAACCTTCGATTTAAAGATATTGGTTTTAAAAGGAACAGCGACGATAACGGCAAGCAGCGGTACGATAATAGCGGCTCTCCAGAGTATCTTTCTCATCGAAGAATGTTTTGCAGGATCTTTATCAATATGCCTGGTAACCCTGTGCCTTACATCGTAATTCTCAAGGGGCTGGAAATTAAATGACTCAAGCCCGAATGAGTCGAGATGATAGTTGACATTGGTGTCGGGTTCAAACTGGATGTTGCCTTCCTGGTTATTTATAAAGCTTCCGATATTGTCAAAAACGACTTTTTCACCCTTTTCCAGTTTTTTCCTTACAGATGCCACATATTCTTCAACAAGATTTCTGGTATCGCCATAATTCATCTTTGCTGATTCAGATATTTTTCCTACAAGCAGACCGTCATTATGATTCAGGTTCCGGTTGAATGATATCTGTTTTACAGGAGGATGAAAAGTGGAGGTGCTTTTATCAATGCGGGCAGGAGTATAATTTCCAATAAATCCTCCGAACCCCGGTACGATAACGCAATCGTGGCTGAATAATAATTCGCGGATGAAAGCTGTAATATCCATCTCTTTTCTAAACTGTCAGTACAAAAATAATCAAATTTCTTTAAACCGGAAATAAATGCCGGGGAGCCTTAAAAGCGATCTGCCGATAATTTTAAAATGTGCAGCTAACATATTCTTCTTTCCCCCATGTCAGGCAGATTTTCGTCTAAAAACATTATCTTCGTGGTTCCATTAATCTAAACGGATGAGAGAGATTCAGATGGTCGACCTGAAGGCCCAGTACGAAAAAATCGGTGCTGAGGTCGACACTGCAATTAAATCAGTGCTCAATTCCACTGCGTTTATCAAGGGTCCTGATGTCAGGCAATTTGAAGAGGCCCTGAGCAGTTACCTTGGCGTAAGGAATGTCGTTTCATGTGCAAACGGAACCGACGCCCTTCAGATAGCCATGATGACCCTTGATATGAAGCCGGGCGATGAAGTGATCACTACAAACTTCACCTTCATTGCCACAGTGGAAGTTGTTGCCCTTCTCGGACTGAAACCTGTTCTTGCCGAACCGGATCCGTATACTTACAATATCTCTGCCGAATCGATCAGGAGGGCAATTACTCCGAGGACCAAAGCCATTGTTCCTGTCCATCTGTTTGGTCAGTGCGCCGACATGGATGCAATAATGAAGCTTGCAGCAGAGCATAACCTTTATGTAATAGAGGATTCAGCCCAGGCTACCGGCTCCGGATATATTTTCCCTGACGGAAGAATCAAAAAAGCCGGAACTATTGGAACTATCGGAACAACATCTTTCTTCCCCTCGAAGAACCTTGCCTGCTATGGCGACGGAGGAGCGATCTTTACTGATGATGATGTTCTTGCAAAAAGGTTCCGAAGCATAGCCAACCATGGAATGAAAGAGAGGTATCATTACAGTGATATCGGCATTAATTCAAGGCTGGATACCATCCAGGCTGCAATCCTGAGCGTGAAGCTTAAATATCTTGACCGTTTCAATGAGGCCAGGAGAGCTGCTGCAGATTTTTATGATGAGTCACTTTCAGGCTGTAATCAAATTATTGTTCCTGAAAGGGTTCCATATTCCTCCCATATTTTTCACCAGTATACTATAAGGGTAAAAAATGGTAAAAGGAATGCCCTGCGGGATTTTCTTACCGCTGCAGGCATACCCTCAATGATTTATTACCCTGGACCACTCCATATGCAGGAAGCATACAGATTCCTGGGATATAAGGAAAGCGATTTTCCAATAACTTCTGAATTATGCAGGGAGGTGCTTTCTCTTCCCATGCATTCCGACATGGAACAGGAACAGCTTAATTATATAGTACTTAATGTCTTGAAATTCTTCGAAAAACAATGATCATGGTAAAAGAATATTCTGCTCATGAAACAGCAGTCATTGACGAGGGCTGCAAAATAGGAAAGGGAACCAAAATATGGCACTTTAGCCATATCATGAACGGTTCGGAAATCGGAGAGAATTGTAATATAGGCCAGAACGTAGTTGTATCTCCCGGAGTGAAGCTTGGCAGAAATGTCAAGGTACAGAACAATGTCTCTATCTATTCCGGAGTTATATGCGATGATGATGTATTTCTCGGACCCTCAATGGTATTTACAAATATCATCAATCCCCGCAGTGAGATTATCCGGAAGGACTGCTATCTGGAAACCATTGTGGAAAAAGGTGCGACAATAGGAGCAAATTCCACCATCATATGCGGTATCATTATCGGGAGATATGCTTTTGTCGGGGCGGGTGCAGTTGTTACAAAAGATGTAAAACCATATGCCCTGGTGATGGGCAATCCGGCACGACAAACAGGCTGGATGAGCGAGTATGGCTATAAGCTCAGCTTCGACAAGAAGGGGTACGCCGTGTGTCCGGAAAGCGAAGAGAGGTACAGGCTTGATAAGGGTATTGTTTCTAAAATTTAGTAGATTTATTAATTCAAAAACAAGCATCCATGGAGAGCTCCCCAAAAAATTTCGGTTTGATTGGTGTGGCAGGATATATTGCAGTTCGTCATCTGAAGGCAATAAAAGATACCGGAAATAACCTTCTTGCCAGTCTCGATAAATTCGATAGTGTCGGAATCCTTGATAGTTTTTTTCCAAAGAGCGATTTCTTTGTTGAATTTGAACGATTCGACAGGCATTTTGACAAGCTAAAACGAACAGGAACAAAAATTGATTTCGTGAGCATCTGCTCTCCCAATTATCTTCATGATTCACATATACGTTTTGCCCTCCGCCATGGCGCTGATGCGATCTGTGAGAAACCTATTGTCCTCAATCCGTGGAACGTAGATGCACTCCAGGAAATAGAAAATGAAACGGGACGCAATATTTACACAGTTCTTCAGTCGCGCCTTCATCCAAGGATCATTGAGCTGAAGGAAAAGATCAGGAACGGACCAAAAAACAAGATTTACGATATCGACCTGACATATATTACCAGCCGCGGAAACTGGTATTATATCTCCTGGAAAGGAGACGTACAGAAATCAGGAGGAGTACCCACCAATATCGGGATCCATTTCTTTGATATGCTGAGCTGGATATTCGGAGGTGTAAAAAAGAATGTCGTTAACCTGTCACTTCCAAATAAAGCTGCCGGCTACCTTGAGCTTGAGAATGCCAGGGTAAGATGGTTTCTCAGCCTTGACTCCGGTGATCTTCCTCCGGCTGCAGTCAATAAAGGCCAGAGAACATACAGATCAATAGTTGTCGATGGCGAGGAAATTGAATATAGCGATGGCTTTACTGATCTCCATTCATTGACATATAAAGAAATTCTTGCAGGAAGAGGGTTTGGCCTGAAAGACGCCCGCCAGTCGGTGGAAATAGCTTATACGATACGAAACTCCAAACCTGAAGGTCTCACCGGGGATTATCATCCCATCTTAAAAACATTAAAGAATGTATAAGAAGCTTAAAAATAAGGAAACAAAACTTTCAGTTATCGGGCTTGGATATGTAGGGTTGCCAATTGCTCTTGAATTCGCCAAAAAAATAGATGTTATTGGCTTTGACGTCAAACCAGGCAGGATCGACAAGATGAAAAAGGGAATTGATCCGAGCAATGAACTCGCTCCCGCTTCTTTTAAAAATACCAATATTCTCTTTACCAGCGATCCTAAAGACCTTAAGGAGGCTTCCTTCCACATAATTGCTGTTCCCACTCCTACAAATATCTATAATCTACCCGACCTTTCTCCGGTTCTTAAAGCATCTGAGACGGTTGGAAGAATACTGAAAAAAGGCGATTATGTGGTATACGAATCAACAGTTTACCCGGGCTGTACCGAAGAGGATTGTATCCCTGTACTGGAAAAATATTCAAAAATGAAGGCGGGAAGAGATTTCAAGGTCGGTTTTTCGCCCGAAAGGATCAATCCCGGCGACCATAACCATACCCTTACAAAAATAATAAAGGTAACCAGCGGCTGTGACCCAGAGGCTGCCGAAAACATTGCAAAAACATATGAGCTCATCATTAAAGCCGGCGTGTTCAGGGCAAGCTCAATTAAAGTGGCTGAAGCGGCCAAAATCATTGAGAACACCCAGCGCGATATCAACATCGCTTTCATGAACGAACTTTCTCTTATATTTAACCGTCTTGGAGTAAATACTTTCGAGGTTCTTGAAGCTGCCGGGACAAAATGGAATTTTCTTAAATTCTATCCCGGACTTGTGGGAGGCCATTGCATCGGCGTTGATCCCTATTATCTTTCATATAAGGCAAAAGCTCTTGGTTATCATCCCCAGATGATCGATTCGGGCCGTTTCGTTAACGACAGCATGGGCAGATACATTGGGAAGCAGACCGTTAAAAAAATCATTGCCGCAGGAAAGAATCCGAATAATTCAAGGGTCCTTATACTCGGCATCACCTTTAAGGAGGATGTAACAGATATCCGCAACTCTAAAGTTGTCGATATAATTTCTGAACTGGACGATTTCGGAGTAACTGTCGATGTAATTGACCCGGCAGCCAGCCACGACGAAGTCAGGGAAGAATACAAGCTGGAAATGAAAAACGAACCGTCTGGAAAATATGATGCCATTATTCTGGCAGTAAGCCATAAAGAGTATCTCTCGCTGAGTGAAAAATGGTTTACTCCCCTCCTGAACAACGACGGAATAATTGTAGATGTCAAAGGGATACTTCGCGGACGGATCAGTAAACATACTTATTGGAGCCTCTGATGAAAAAAAAGATCTTAGTTACCGGCGGAACAGGATATATTGGATCTCATACTGCAGTCGAGCTTATTGAGGATGGATTTGAAGTTGTCCTTATTGATAATCTTCATAACTCCGAGGCAGAGGTTGCTGAAAGGATCGGAAAGATAACCGGTACAAAACCACGCCTTGAAGTCTTCGATATATGTGACAGGGAAAAGCTCAATGACTTCTTTCAAAGAAACATGGATGTCTCAGCAATCATTCATTTTGCAGCTTACAAAGCTGTTGGTGAATCAGTGAGCAAACCACTTGATTATTACTGGAATAACCTGGTCTCCCTTATAAACATCCTCGAGGGTATGAAGGATTATGCTGTTCCTGCAATTGTATTTTCATCTTCCTGCACTGTATATGGACAACCCGAAAAACTGCCTGTAACCGAAGATGCTCCGATTCAGCCTGCGATATCACCTTATGGAAATACAAAGCAGATAGGAGAAGAGATCATCAGGGATACCGTAGCTGCAAACAAAAACATAAGGGCTGTCTCCTTAAGATATTTCAATCCGATAGGTGCGCATAAATCAGCGCTCATAGGTGAGCTGCCAAGGGGTGTCCCGGAAAACCTTGTTCCGTTTATTACTCAGACAGCATTAGGTTTGAGGGATGAACTGAAGATCTTCGGCGATGATTATGACACTCCCGATGGTTCGTGCATCCGCGATTATCTTCATGTCGTTGACCTTGCAAAAGCTCATGTAATTGCAGTAAAGAGGATGCTGGAAAATAAAAACAAGCATGATTATGAGGTGTTTAACCTTGGCACAGGGCAAGGCGTGTCGGTACTTGAAGCTATTAAGTCATTTGAACGGGTCTCGGGAATTAAGCTGAAATATAAAATTACAGGCAGAAGAGCCGGCGATATTGAGAAAATATGGGCTGATCCCTCATTTGCAAACAGGGAACTGGGATGGAAGACTCTGAGCTCACTGGATGAAGCAATGAAAACAGCCTGGGAATGGGAGAAAGCCGTAAGGAAGAAAAACTGATCAATATGAACTGGGAAAAGACAATTCTGATAACCGGGGGAGCCGGTTTTATAGGGTCTCATGTTGTCAGGAGATTCGTTACCGGATATCCCTCTTACCTTGTTATAAATGCTGATAAGCTCACATATGCAGGGAATCTTGAAAATCTTGCCGACATTGACTCAAAAAAGAATTACTCTTTTGAAAAGATCGATATTGTAAATAAAGAATCAGTTTTTGGGCTCTTCAGTAAATACAACTTTGACGGGGTAATACATCTTGCGGCAGAATCGCATGTCGACAGGTCAATAACTGGTCCTGATGAGTTCGTATTTACAAATATAGTCGGAACCGTGAACCTTTTGAACGGAGCACTTACCTCCTGGAAGAATGATTTCAGAGAAAAGCTTTTCTACCATATTTCCACAGATGAGGTTTATGGTTCGCTCGGAAGCAAGGGGATGTTCACTGAGAAGACTGCTTACGATCCGAAAAGTCCCTACTCAGCTTCAAAAGCTAGCTCCGATCACCTGGCAAGGGCATATAATCATACATTTGGATTACCGGTTGTCATCTCCAACTGCTCAAATAATTACGGCCCAAATCAGTTCCCCGAGAAACTGATCCCGTTGGCAATAAATAATATAAAGAACAACAAGGCGGTACCAGTATATGGCAAGGGAGAAAACATACGTGACTGGCTTTATGTAGAAGATCATGCATCGGCTATAGATATTATTTTTCATAATGGAAAGCCGGGCGAGACATACAATATCGGCGGAAATAATGAATGGAAGAACATTGATCTCATAAGGTTGCTTTGCAGGATAATGGATAAAAAGCTCAACCGCGCTGCAGGCACATCAGAAAAGCTTATAACTTTTGTGAAGGACAGGCCGGGTCATGACATCAGGTATGCAATTGATTCCTCAAAGCTTCAGAAGGAGATGAAATGGTCGCCGATCCCGAAGTTTGAAGTGGGTCTTGAAAAAACCGTTGACTGGTACCTGTCAAACCAGAAATGGCTCAACGACGTCCTTTCGGGCGATTATGAAAAATACTATGATTCAATGTATTCAGGCAGATAGGAACCTATTCCTTTATCATCTTCATCCTGCCAATAAGCTCATCACCTAGAGCCGTTTTCTGTTTTATATGATCGCGGATTGCAGCAACCACGCTGTTTGATTCAAACTCTCCTCTCACCTGTTCAAAATCGAGCTTTTTAATTTCATCGCTCCCATCAATTCCAAATCCAGTCATCGATGAAAGGGTAAATTCCTTTCGTGCATCCTCATAGAGCAGGTTATCCAGGTCAACTACGCTTTTCTTCCATTTTCCAACGATCCTGATAACATCCTCAGATGTAAAGTCTGATATCTTCTTGGCCTCTTCCTTTTCAATTCTATCGCATGCCCATGTCCATTCATAATCATAATAGGAACCATGCATTTCCATGAATGCAATTTCAAGTGCATCAGGGGATTCAATTTTCCCCGATTCAATATTATCAAGAAGAGTATCAACCGACTGTTTCGGTGCAAGCAGGCCTGCAAGATCTACCCATTCTCCCTTTCCTGTTGGATTAACCGCAGCAAGTTGCTGTCTTAATTCCTTGTTTGTCCGGAAATCGGTTTTCTCAAGCCGTTTTATTATTGAGTTCCCGAGGAATTTGTTAATCCCGGTCTGGTAAAGTTCAATACCGCGTTCGAGGGCGCTTCCCTTTATTTTCATATTTCCCCAGGAGTACGAAGATGCATTTCCGCTTCCGTCTGATTTTATTCTGCGCAGAAGCTCCCTGCCATCGAACATCTTTCGAATGGTAAAAGGGCTCAGAAGGTTGAAGTTTACCTGGTCAATTTTGCGGGGATCTTTTCTCCTGTCGCGTTGAGGCCATTTCTGTGCATCCCTGATAGTTCCAACGCTCCGGAGGTTTATTCCGGGGACCAGGATGCTTTCGTCGTTACTTTCAATCAAGTATGAGAATGGAAGTGAAGTAGTGTCAGGGTTTTTGTAGTGCCTTCCCATCACAAGGGTGAAGGGACCGATGCGTGCAGGCCATAGCAGGTAGGAATCGCTCGTGGTTTTTGAACCACGCTCCATGATACCCTGGTGTATTGGTCCCAGCTTATACATATGATTGCTCTGGTTTGAACCGCTTCCTGCGTTCATGAAGGAAAAAATTCCGGAAATCAGCAGCGTCGACTTATGATGCGTTACAGTATATGGTCCGGCAAAGATGGAACAAGCCTCGCCATGATATCCCCCGCAGTTTGCAAAGAAAAGAGAGTTTTCTGCCGAATAGTGTTTCCCGAGAACAGTCCCCTGGCCGATGAAGCACTTGTCAACAAGAGTTGATTCTGTGACCACCGATCCTGATGAGGCAATAAAATGTTTCATTATTACCCCTGGGCCAATAAAAACAGGATCCTCCATGCAACTGTTGACAGATCCTTCATCAAGGCTCATCGCTCCATCAACATGGCTGAAGGGACCAAATTTCACGTTTCTTATGCTGCTGCAATTTATTATACTTGATCTGATGCCTATCGTGCCAATTGAAGATGAATGTGATGCAGTATAATCATCTACCATTTTCCCGATGATTGAAATGGCTTTGCTTCGATGACGATAGAGAGCTATTATATAGGCTTCATGAGCCGACAGCCGGTCATGTATCCTTACCATTCTTCCTCCTGTTTCATTGAGCACAGCTACCGGCGTGCCGTTGCCAAATCCGGATATGCCTTCCGTGACTATTTTGCCGCAGTTTTTTATTATGACCCCGTCTGAAATATCGTAGTTGGCTATGTAGTCTCCTATATTGCTGATTATAACATCCGATCCGATAGTACAGTTATGAATACGGCTATTTATAATGCCGGATGAAATACTGACGCCTGCCTCATCCGTTACTGAGCCTTTAAGAGCTCCTATCTTTATCCCGCCGGAAAAAATAACATTTCGGCACCTTGCCGGATCAAATCCGTCTATAACCTTGACATTATTCCAGTCGTCAGCTGAACAGCCATTCGAAGTCAGAATCCTGATTTGGTCGCCGGAAAGATTCCTGTAATTTTTTCCCTGGCTCATAATGTTCTGGATATACCGGTTATTCTACAGTAACTGATTTTGCAAGGTTTCTTGGCTGATCAACATTGCAGCCTCTGAGTACAGCAATATGATAAGATAAAAGCTGAAGAGGAATGACAGCCAGAAGGCCTGAGAAAACGGTCATTGTTTCCGGAACTTCAAGCACATAATCGGCCATTTTCCTGATTATCTCATCTCCTTCAGTAACGATTGCGATGACCTTTCCTTTCCTTGCCTTTATTTCCTGAATATTGTTAATGATCTTTTCGTAAGTGTCGTCTTTGGTGGCGACGACAACCACTGGCATATTATCGTCGATAAGCGCAATGGGGCCGTGCTTCATTTCTGCAGCAGGATAACCTTCTGCATGAATGTATGAGATCTCCTTAAGCTTAAGGGCTCCTTCGAGAGCTACCGGAAAAAGGTAGCCTCTTCCCAGGTAAAGAGCGTTATGAGTATTTTCGAACATTTTTGCCAGGGCAAGGGCCTGTTCATTGACCTTCAGTGCTTTCTCTATCTTGGAAGGGATGGAAACAAGTTCAGTAATAAGTTCTTTATAGAATAAATCAGAGATGATCCCTTTAAGATGACCGATCTCGAAAGCCATCATGGCCAGGACAGTAACCTGTGATGTGAAAGCTTTTGTTGAAGCAACACCTATTTCAGGGCCGGCATGAGTATAGACACCTGCGTCTGTTTCCCGGGGAATGCTGCTCCCTACGACATTGCATATCCCGATTACCTTGGCTCCCTTCTCTCTTGCAAGCTTAACTGCTGCAAGGGTATCTGCTGTTTCTCCGCTCTGGCTGATTGCAATAACGATATCTCCTTTACGGATGATCGGGTTCCTGTAACGAAATTCCGATGCATATTCTACTTCAACGGGGATCCTGGTATATTCTTCAAAAATGTACTCGCCAAGAAGTCCTGCATGCCAGGAAGTACCACAGGCTACGATGATGATCCTTTCAGCCTGCGACATCGTATCAAGTACATCATGCAGTCCTCCGAGCATTATTCCCGACCTGTCGGGAAGCACTCTTCCCCTGAAGGTATCATGAATAGCCCGGGGCTGCTCGAATATCTCCTTTAGCATGAAATGAGCAAAGCCTTCCTTGTCAATCTCCCCGATCTTCAAATCGAGCTCTTTAATATCAGGCTCTATCAATTCATTCTTCAGGGTCTTAAAAATTATCTGATCTTTTTTGAGGATAGCTATATCGTCGTCGTTCATGTAAACAACCTTCTGTGTATATTCAACTATCGGAGTGGCATCTGAAGCAATGAAGTTCTCTCCATCGCCAACACCTATTACAAGCGGGCTTCCCCTTTTTGCAGCAAAAATCTTATCGGGTTCCTTGGTGCAGATAATTCCAAGGCCGTATGCTCCCTGAACTCTGTTCAGAGCAAGTGTAATTGCCTGTTCTGCTGTCAGGTCTCCTTCGATATAAAGATGTTCGATCAGATTGGCCAGAACCTCGGTATCTGTCTCGCTGGCAAAAACCACTCCCCTGCTCTGAAGGTGTTTTTTCAGAAGGGAATAATTTTCAATTATCCCGTTATGCACAACGACAAAATTACCCTTGTATGAGATCTGGGGATGAGCGTTCAGCTCATTAGGCTCTCCGTGTGTTGCCCACCTTGTATGCCCCATGCCTATCGTACCGTCAAAATTTGATTTATTGACTATCTCCTCAAGGTCTTTCACTCTGCCCTTGCATTTAAATATTTTTGTTTCGCCATTAACAAGCACCATACCGGCGGAATCATATCCGCGGTATTCAAGACGCTTTAATCCGTTAATGATAATGTTACGGGCAGGCCTAGACCCAATATAACCGATAATTCCGCACATAAAAGACTAACTTCAGATTGTGTGTACGAATTTAGTAATTTGGTTCTGAAAATCTAGAACTTAGTATAAGTAAATTCAAATTTTACCCGCCTGGGGTTATTGTTGGCTGTAAGAATTGCGTTATACTTAGATGACGACAGCAGGTACAATTCGAGGCTGGGCGTAATTGTATCAGTGGCATCATTTAGGTATTTCTGTAAATATGTTGCCAGATTTATATTGTAAGACATTTTAGTCACAGTATCAGGCGTTCCGTCATAAAATGTTGCGCCGGCATCTAAATAATCCTGAACCAGGTGTTTATAGCCAGTGCTGGAGGTATATCTAGCGTAAATTATTGACGGAATGGTTTTGGCATAAAAAATACCTGTCGTGGAGCCTACAATAAATGGTATTACCAGTCGTGCTTTATTAACAGCAACATTTCTAAAACTGGGGTCACTCTTAAGGGCTTTCAAAAAAGGAATATCAATCCGCGTATATACACCGTTCATGTTCTGTAAATAGGAGAGCGTATCTGCATATCCGTCGTTAATGTGCTGAATCTTTTTCCCCGGCTCAGCAGTAGAAAAGATGTGGCTGAAAAGGTTATATTTTGCAGAAGAATGCTGGGCATCGAGCAGAAAATCATAAGATTCGGAGACCTTGGCTCCATTGTGGGTATAAACTGAAAAATAATTGGCAGGTGTACCGGTGGAGCCGACAGATGCAACGCTCAGAGAGATATAAACAGGTTTTGCGGACGGAACAATCTCAAAATATAATCCTTTAAAAAAAGATCTGAAATCAGGTTTGGTACTGCTCATGAAGCCCATTGATCTTTGCCGTGTCAGATACCCTCCGAAAGTAGTGTCAACGGTGATAACAATATCATTCACTGTATCTGACCTTAGGGCAGGAAGTTCTGCTGTCCAGTAATTTCCCGTAAGCGTAGGAGTCTGATTCGAATAGTAAACTAAAGTATCATATAACTGCTGGGAGACCTCAGATATCTTCAATATATGTCCTGCAGCCGTATCTCCCGTGACAGTAAGAACTTTCAGGAAAAGTCTTACTGAATCAATTGCAGTAAAATCTGCTGCCGTCAGAGAATCTCTGAGCCACAACTGACTTACAAGTTCCCCGGTTGTCGTTCCGAAAGTGGGATCCCACATATCGCCAAGGTATGAGACTGACGGATTTTCTGATTCAACCGATTCTGCGTACATGGTATAGGATTTTACATTCATTGAATCGGTCGATTTTATTGTGACAAAGTCGTTACCGGGTAACAAACCGGCACCTATCTTTGAAGGACTCTCTTCACAGGAAGTGGCAATAAACAATAACCCTGCCATTAACAGGGAGGGAAGTGCTTTTAGAATATTTTCAGAAATTAATCTTCCGGAAAGGATGGGATTACGATAAAATCTTGTCATAAAATTCATTGTAGGCATCAATGTACTGGCTTTCATCTTTATAAGTAAGAACAGGCTTGTTAACTGTCTTAAGGTACTTTGTCAATTCATCATTTATATTTTCGCTGCCGATGATGATCCCGTCAGAATATTTTATTGCCAGTTTCGAAACATTTATAAAATTCGGGTTTTTCACCAGCTTAAGATTCTCATTATCGATACCGTCAAATCGCAGTTTATCAGCGAACGTTGATCTAAACGGCGTTTTAAAATCATTATTGTAAATCGAATAGATTATTTTATAATTATGGAAGAGGGGATCATCGCTGTATATGTTGCGCAGATATACAGGCACGAGAGCCGACATCCATCCATGGCAATGAACAATGTCAGGAGCCCAGCGAAGTTTCTTTACGGTTTCAATCACGCCGCGGGCAAAAAAGAGGGCCCTCTCGTCGTTATCCTCAAATTCCCGGCCTGCCGCATCCGTAACAATATATTTCCTCTGAAAATAATCATCATTATCGATAAAATAAACCTGCATTCTCGCACTCTGGATTGAAGCTACCTTTATAATAAGAGGATGATCAGTATCATCAATGATCAGATTCATCCCCGAAAGCCTTATAACCTCATGAAGTTGGTTCCGACGCTCATTGATGCAGCCATATCTTGGCATGAAAGTGCGTATCTCCCTGCCCTTTTCCTGAATACCCTGGGGCAGATACCTGCCGATCTTTGATAACTTGGTTTCCCCCAGATATGGTGTGATCTCCTGTGAAATGAATAATACCTTCCTGCTTTCCATTTACCTGCCTGGATATGCCATTTCGTAATAAGGTGCAAAGATAATATAAATAAATGATATTGTTATTTAATATGGTTTTGCATTTATTTGCCGGATGATGCAGGTTACAGGTTACCGTTAAACTTTTACTAACTTGCATTAATTACTGTTAGCTTTGAATCTTAATCAGTAACTCATGAAGGTAATAAGTACCGTATCCGGGCTTCAGAAACAATTGGAGACTACAAATCGCAAGCCGGTCGGTTTAGTCCCTACGATGGGAGCACTGCATGAAGGACACTTATCACTTGTGAGAAGAGCAATCCTTGAATGCGCCCAGGCAGTAATAAGCATTTATGTAAACCCGACTCAGTTCAACAATAAGGAAGATCTTAAAAGGTATCCCAGAACACCTGATGCTGACCTCAAACTGCTTAATACGGTTTTAAGGGAAGACGACCTGATTTTCACTCCTGCCGACTGTGAAATTTATCCGACCCCTGATAGAAGAGTCTTTCATTTCGGTAATCTTGATAATGTAATGGAGGCAAAGCAGCGCCCCGGACATTTTAACGGTGTTGCGCAGGTTGTAAGCAGGCTCTTTGAAATTGTAAAACCCGACATTGCATATTTCGGACAAAAGGATTTTCAACAGGTGGCTGTAATAAGGGAGCTTGTAAGACAGTTGAATTTTCACATTAAGATATCATCCAATCCCATCGTGCGCGAGCCCGATGGACTCGCAATGAGCAGCAGGAACATGCTTCTGGAGCCACAAATAAGGAAAGATGCTCCTGTAATCTATAAAACAATTTCCAGGGCGGCGGAAATGATCAGTGAAAATGATATCCCGGAAATAAAAAAATACGTCACCTGCAATATTAATGAAAGAGCCGGGTTTGAAATCGAATATTTCGAAATAGCAGACGACAGAGAGCTCAGAACGGTAGAATCGCAAAAGGAAATGGAAAAAGGAAAAAAATATTACGGATGTATTGCCGTTAAGGCAGGTAAGATAAGGCTCATTGATAATATTGAATTCCCGCTATTGTAAAATAAAAAGGTTACTTACCTTTGCCCCGTTGTTCTATTTCATATTTTACTTGACGCTCATGTTAATTGAAATTTTAAAATCGAAGATTCATAGGGTAACGGTAACCGAATCCAACCTTAATTACATTGGGAGCATAACTATTGATGAAGATCTGATAGACGCTGCCAACATCATCGAAAATGAGAAGGTGCAGGTTTTGGATCTGAATAATGGTGAGCGTTTCGAAACTTATATCATTAAAGGTATAAGAGGATCCGGAGCCATTTGCCTTAACGGAGCGGCTGCCAGAAAAGTTCTTGTTGGAGATATTATTTTGATAATGTCGTATGCATCAATGGAATTTGAAGAAGCAAAAAAATTCCATCCATCTATAATTTTCCCCGATACCAAAACAAATAAACTGATTTGAATTTCAGAAAGTTCGCTATACAGGCTTTGAAGTTTCTCGGATTTCTGGCTTTAGGAATTCTTTTATTATGGCTGGCTTTCCGGAATGTTAATTTTAAAAGCCTTGCCAAAAACCTGAAAGAAGCTAATTACTACTGGCTTGTTCTATCAATCTTCTTCAGTCTGCTCGCCTTTGTCCTGCGTGCACGCCGCTGGCAACTGCTTATAAATCCTCTTGGCTTCCATCCAACGTTCTGGCGTACCTTTCATGCCATGATGATCGGATATATGGCAAATATTGCACTGCCTAGGATCGGAGAAGTAACCCGCTGCGTGGTTCTTGGGAAAAAAGAGAAAATTGCTGTCGATAAACTTATTGGAACAGTAATCATTGAACGTACAATTGATCTTTTATCGGTTCTCCTTTTCCTTATAGTAATTATTTTAACAAGCAAAACTCTTATTAATAAGTTCCTGAAAGAGAGCATTTTCATGCCATTAAGGGAAAAAGCCCTTTCTGTGATAAATCTCCCCTGGATATTTTGGGCGCTACTTGCTTTTTTTGCTGTCGCTGCATTATACCTGATGATACGTTACAGAAAAAGCCTTCGTAAGTTCCGGTTTTTTTCAAAGATGTTTGATATTGCAAAAGGAGTGATAACAGGGCTTAAAACAATTACAAACCTCAACAGAAAATGGGAATTCATTTTCCTTACTATTAGCATCTGGGTAAGTTATGCAATCATGACCTGGGTAGTTGTATTCTGTCTTAAAAGCACTTCGGATATTACGTTCTGGAACTCACTTATAATTCTAGTCGTCGGAGGTCTGGCGATGTCTGTTCCCGTTCAGGCCGGTTTCGGAGCCTTTCACTGGGCCGTTTCACAGGTGCTCATTGTGATGCATGGGATAAGCCGTGAAGATGGGCTTACTTATGCTATTCTTTCACATGAATCACAGATCATTTTTGAAATATTGGTCGGTCTCATTTCAATTTATATAATGTATGGCAGAAACCGTAAGGATAAAACTGCTGATAACGTATGACAAAAGCTAAAACAGTATTCGTATGCCAGAATTGCGGAGTCGAATCGGCCAAATGGATCGGCAGATGCCCCTCCTGTAAGGAATGGAATACCTACCATGAGGAAATAATTGCTCCCGCGTCTTCACGGGGGACTAGCTTTTCCGCCAACATGGAAAAAAGGAAACCGGAACTCCTTGATAATATTGAGGCTGACGAAAAGAACCGCCATAAGACTGGCATTTCAGAACTCGACAGGATACTTGGCGGCGGAATGGTAAGCGGCTCTGTAATCCTTCTTGGAGGAGAGCCGGGAGTAGGTAAATCAACGCTTGCCCTTCAGCTTGCCCTGGCTCTGAAAGATACAAGGATATTATATGTCTCCGGCGAAGAGAGCGAAGAACAAATAAGCCTCAGGGCACGAAGGCTGAAAAACTCCAATCCGCAGTGCTATATCCTAAGCGAGACAGAACTCGAATCCATACTCACACATTCCGAGAACCTGAAACCGGGACTTATAATTGTTGATTCAATTCAGACAATCAGCACTTCGATGCTGGAATCTTCCGCGGGATCAGTCTCTCAGGTACGTGAATGCGCAGCTCAGCTTTTAAAATATTCGAAATTATCAGGCATCCCGGTTTTTCTCATCGGGCATATCACTAAGGACGGGACACTTGCAGGGCCAAAGGTCCTTGAACATATTGTCGATGTCGTCCTTTATTTTGAAGGTGACAATAATTATGTTTACCGTATTCTCCGCTCCGTCAAGAATAGGTTTGGCTCGACTTCAGAGATCGGAATTTTTGAAATGGTCGAGTCGGGTCTTAAAGAGATCAATAACCCATCCGAACTTTTCATTAACCAGCATGAAGAACCATTGAGCGGAATTTCCATCGCTGCAACAGTCGATGGTCTTCGCCCGTTCCTCATCGAGACCCAGGCGCTTGTGAGCAGCGCAGTGTATGGCACCCCTCAGAGGAGCTCAACAGGATTTGATATCCGAAGGCTTAATATGCTTCTTGCAGTTCTTGAGAAAAGAGCCGGCTTCAGGCTTGGTGTGAAGGATGTGTTCCTGAATATTGCCGGCGGCATAAAGGTGTCCGATCCTGCAATCGACCTTGCAATTGTGAGTTCAGTTCTTTCATCCAATCTTGACATTCCAATATCAAGAGATATTTGTTTCTCAGGTGAAACAGGATTATCCGGTGAAATACGTCCCGTATCCAGGATCGAGCAGCGGATCAGGGAAGCTTCAAAAATGGGGTTCAAAAAGATCTACGTATCAAAATTTCACAAGAATCTTTCTCTGAAAGGAGTCGATATAGAGGTTATACATGTTGGGAAAATTGAGAATCTTGTAAGGTCTCTATTCACCTAACCCCCGGTCTTCTCTTCGTTCAGCCCACCCCCTGAAGGGGGTCTCTCCCTATAATTTTTATAAAGTCACTGAATTATGCCCCCTTCAGGGGGCAGGCCCGCTTTAGTGGCCCAGGGGTCTGGCACGTACCGTTGCACCCCTTAATACCTGCTCTTTAGCGGGTTATCCCTCCGTGAGCTCTCCCTCTTAACCCTGTCGCAATCGAGCTCCATATTAAAACCGGCAGGACGCTCGAATTCATCAGTTTCCATTATGCCGAATTGCGGATCATTATAGACTTTCCTCAGGAATATTGCAAAGATCGGTAAAGCTATATTTGCACCCTGCCCTTCGCCCAGGGTCAGGAAATGAATTGCCCTGTCTTCCCACCCGCCCCATACTCCTCCTACCAGGTTTGGTGTAATACCCATGAACCATGCATCTGATTGTTCCTGGGTGGTTCCTGTCTTGCCCCCGATCTGGTTCATGAGGTTATAGGGTTCTCTTCTCATTCTCTGTCCCGAACCTGTAAGAACAACTCCCTGCAAAAGATTGAGCATAAGATAAGATGTCTTATCATCCAATACTTCTTCAATTTTAGAAGAGAACCTCGATATAACATTCCCGTTTTTATCTTCAATTCTCGTGACATACATCGGTTTTACGTAAACGCCCTTGTTGGCAAATGTCCCGTAGGCTCCTACCATCTCTTCGAGCTTGACATCCGATGTTCCAAGAAAGATCGAAGGCACAGGATCAATGAAGCTTCTAACACCCATCTTATGCATAATGTCAACAACCGCTGCAGGACTGAACTGCTGCATCAGCCAGGCTGAAATATAATTCTCGGATTGTGCAAGTCCCCATTTGAGGGTAACCATCTTGCCCCAGTACGCCTTGTTCCCGGAGCTTTTTGGCCTCCATATGCTGTCGCCTACCGGAAAGGTGCGGGGAATATCCTCAACTTCATAACATGGTGAATAGCCATTCTGCATCGCAATTGTGTAGAGGAATGGCTTAATCGTACTTCCGACCTGCCTTTTCTGCTGAGTTACAGCATCCCACTTGAAATACCTGAAGTCAGGCCCCCCGACATAAGCTTTTACATATCCCGTTGAAGGTTCTTCAACCATAAAGCCGGATCTGATAAAATACTTATAATATTTAATGGAGTCAAGCGGGGTCATAACAGTATCTCTCTCCCCTTTCCATGAGAATACCTTCATTCTTACGGGGGTGTTGAAGGCAAGCATTATTGAATCCTCAGAATAACCCCTGGCCCTCATTAAATAATATCTTTCGCTTTGTTTCAGGGAAGTCATAAGGAGCTCATCTGTCTGTGCTCTTGTCAGATCGTCAGAAAAGGGCGGATTCTTTAAGTATTTCGCAGTATGGTAAAAGTCGGGCTGCACTTCTTTTGAAAGGTGCTCGGTAACCGCTTCTTCGGCGTACTGCTGCATTTTTGAATTAAGTGTAGTGTATATCTTCAGCCCGTCCCTGTAGACATCATAGTTTGTTCCGTCAGGCTTCTTGTTCTTATTGCACCAGCCATACAGCGGGTCGTTCTGCCACTGCCAGAGAGCATCATCGTATGAAGCCTGTTGAACATATTTATTCCTGTCAGGTTCGGGCCTTCGCATAATATTCCTCAGATATTCCCTTAGGTATGTAGCCCTCCCGCTATTATGATCCTCTATCTGGAAGTTGAGTTCTATAGGAAGCTTCTTTACAGAGTCAGCAATGGCAGGCTTAAGGTAGCCGTATTTTGCCATCTGTGATAAAACAACATTGCGCCTCTGGAGCATCCTGTCGCTATATTTTAATGGGTTGTAGGCGCTCGAATTCTTCAGCATGCCGATAAGCGTCGCGGCCTGCTGTATATTAAGAGAATCGGGAGTGGTATTGAAATAGACCCTTGCAGCCGACTTTATTCCGATTGCATGATAAAGAAAATCGTACTTATTAAGATACATGGTTATGATCTCTTCCTTCGTGTATCTGTTTTCAAGCTTGGCTGCCGTCTGCCATTCCTTGAACTTGGAGACTCCCAGCCTGAGCTTTTTTGTAAATGATGAAACCCTTGCCGTATCCCTGGGGTAAAGCTGCTTGGCAAGCTGCTGGGTAATTGTGCTTCCACCTCCTGTGTTCTGACCCATAATGATCGTGCGGAAAATTGCTCTTCCCAGTCCCCTCACATCTATTCCTGAATGACGGTAATAACGGATATCTTCAGTTGCAACCAGCGCACCTATGAGATATGGCGAAAGATCCTTGTATTCGGTCCATGTCCTGTTTTCAACGCTTATCTTGCCTAACAAAACGCCGTCGTCTGAATAAACCTCGGCAGCCAGGTTATACTGAGGGTTCTCAAGTTCGCTGAAGGAAGGCATCGGGCCCAGCTTTCCCTTCGATATCAGGATAAATAATGCAATGATAATTATGAACGGAATGGAGAATAATCCCCAGAACCAGAAAAGATATTTGCGGTTGTTTTTATTCACTTTCATCGATGAAATATTTGAATCAAAATTAGTAAATAATAAAGAATGTTTGCCGTTATTTTGAAGTTTGGCAGCTAATTGACTTACTTTGCCAAAATTTTTTACTCAAATAATCTCGCTTTAAATGATCGAAAATCTTGTAATTGTAGAGTCGCCTGCGAAGGCTAAAACGATTGAGAAGTTTCTTGGGAAGGATTTTCATGTTGTATCTAGTTTTGGCCATATAAGGGACCTGGCAAAAAAGAATCTTGGCATAGATATCGAGAAGGATTTCGCTCCTGTTTACGAGGTGCCGAAAGAAAAGGCAAAAATTGTAAGCGAGCTCCGCAAAGCTGCATCAGAAGCAAAGACTGTATGGATAGCCTCTGATGAGGACCGCGAAGGAGAAGCAATAGCATGGCATCTGGCAAATGTTCTTAAACTTGACCTGGCAACCACTAAAAGAATAGTGTTTCACGAGATAACCAAAGAAGCTATTTCAAAAGCAATTGAAAATCCGCGAACCATTGATATGAACCTCGTCAATTCGCAACAGGCCAGGCGTATACTCGACAGGCTTGTTGGATTTGAAATATCTCCGGTACTATGGAAAAAAGTCCAGCCTTCCCTCTCTGCAGGAAGGGTTCAGTCGGTTGCTGTAAGACTGATCGTTGAAAGAGAAAGGGATATCATATCATTTAAATCCGAATCATCCTTCAGGGTTACCGGTGATTTCACAAAGGAAGCCGGAAATACAGATAATGGTATTATCAAGGCTGAAGCCTCAAAGCGTTTCCCAAATGAGGATGATGCCCGGGAATTCCTTAAATTATGCTGCAACACTGCATATATGGTTGGCGGAGTGACTGTGAAGCCGGGAACAAGATCACCTGCTCCTCCGTTTACTACATCCACCCTTCAGCAGGAAGCATTCCGAAAGCTGGGATTTTCAGTATCTCAGACAATGGCTGTAGCTCAGAAACTTTATGAAGCCGGAAAGATTACTTACATGAGAACCGACTCTACTAATCTTTCAAAGCTTGCTCTGGCAAAATCGCGTGAGGTAATCATTGCAGAGTTTGGGGAAAAATATTCTAAAACACGCCAGTTCAAGACAAAAACCAAAGGAGCGCAGGAGGCCCATGAAGCCATACGTCCTGCCTATCCCGACAATGCTACGGTCGGTGGCAATAATAATGAGAAGCGGCTATACGAGCTAATCTGGAAAAGGACTATTGC
>Ga0224523_1000180_pt1 | contig 40405 bp, 33 predicted proteins | sample CFST50metaG_FD_182732 | JGI IMG/M metagenome (GOLD analysis project Ga0224523, IMG submission 182732) | Peat soil microbial communities from Stordalen Mire, Sweden - C.F.S.T50 | ecosystem: Environmental > Terrestrial > Soil > Wetlands > Peat | place: Sweden: Norrbotten County, Stordalen Mire... | reverse complement strand
GATATGGATATCCGCGACGGGCTCTGAGAAACAAAGCCACCACCAGACCGCTTACACCTGCAGAAATATGCACTACTGTTCCTCCTGCAAAGTCGATAGCTCCCTTTGCTCCCATCCTAAAAAGGAATCCATCAGAGGCCCATACCCAGTGACAAAGCGGATTATAAACCAGCAGGCTCCATAGTGCAATGAAAAAGCAGTATGCCTTGAAGTTTACTCTCTCTGCAAATGCTCCTGCTATCAGGGCAGGTGTTATAATTGCAAACTTACACTGGAACATGGAATAAACATATTCCGGGACTCCTGCGTCCAATACGCTGTTATCGATTCCTTTAAGAAAGAAGTAATTGGAGTTCCATCCGAACCATCCGCCAAGAATGTTGCTCCCAAAGCACATACTGTAACCGACAATTACCCAGAGAACGCTGATGATCCCCATTGCAACATAACTATGCATTATTGTCCCAAGGACATTTTTTGAACGGACCAGTCCTCCGTAAAACATCGCAAGTCCCGGTATCATAAGGAGTACAAGTGCAGTAGATGTCAGCATCCATGCAGTCGCTCCGGAATCAATGGGTTTGCCGTCCGCCGCAAATAATCCTGATACATTTACGAACATGAATAGCAGTACCAGAATAACTCTTTTAAACTTTTTCTTCATTAATTATTGTTTTTATTCACATTTTGGTCAGTTTCACGGGCAAACATATAATATTTTAGGGGGTATTACAAATAATTATTATATATTTTATATACAATATCCTATTTTTATAGGGCATAAAGTATTTTTTATATGTTTTATGTGTATTACCCCATCTTATTATAGGGGGTTAGCTATTTTATTTATATTTTTATAAATTACAAGACATAGTCCATAAAAAAAGCACTCATAGTGAGTGCCCGCCATTCCCTAAACCTGGAGGAAATGATCCTGAAATAAACTTAACTACCGGCTGGACAACCGGGTTTCATAAAAGTACTTATTTGGAGAAAAAAGACTAAAGGAAATTCCGATCCAGGAATTCCTGGAATTTTTCCTTATACTGGTCGCTTACCGGGATATATGTCTTTCCAAAAACAATCCTGCTTCTCTCTATTGTATCGATCTTCCCAAGGTTTACAATAAATGACCTGTGCACTCTCATAAATCTCGATTCAGGTAGTTTTGATTCTATAAGCTTTAACGTTGAAATGGAAAGTACCGGTTTGGGAATATTTTGAACATATACTTTGACATAATCCTTCAGTCCTTCTATATAGAGTATGTCATTGAAGTTGATCCTTTTTATTTTATAATCCGATTTCAGAAACAGGAACTCATCGTTAGCCTCGACTTTCTGCAAAGAGTTCTGTTCAAGCCGGATCAACTTCAGTGCTTTCTGAACAGATGCGAGGAACTCCTCATAACTGAATGGTTTAAGCAGGTAATCGACCACTTCAAGTTTATATCCCTCAAGAGCGTATTTTTCAAATGCAGTAGTGAAAATAACCTTCGGCCCCTTTTCAATAAGTCGCGTAAAATCAATCCCCGAGAGGTCAGGCATCTGGATATCAACAAAAATAAGGTCAACTTGATTATTTGCCAGGACCTCGGAAGCATCAAGCGGATTATCGAATTTTCCGGCAAGCTTCAAACCCGGAGTTTTTTCAATATAACCCGAAACAAGTTGCAGGGCCAGAGGCTCGTCATCAATTGCAATAACTGTGATCATTATGCAAAATTTATATATAGAAGCACTTCAAATGCATTTTCTGATCTGCTTATCTTTAAATCATGTTTCCCCGGGAAAAGCAGGTTGAGTCGTTTACTTAGGTTTTCAAGTCCAATACCGGGAGGATGTCCGATACCATTTTCCTCTTTTATCTTAGTCATGCTGTTGACACACCTGAAAGTTATTGAATCCTTTGCTGTCAGCATGCTGATTTCAATATAGGAGTTTCCCCTGGAGCTTATCCCGTGCTTGAAGGCATTCTCAATAAGTGAAATGAACAGCAAAGGAGGAATGCCTCTGTTTTCATAATTCTCCGGGAATGATACTTTGAGGTCAACCTTATCGCTCATCCGCAGCTTCATGAGATCAATGTAATTATTCATAAATTCGATCTCCCGGCTCAAAGGCGAATTACCGGTCTCAGACTCATAAAGCAGATATCGCATCATCCTGGAAAGCTTCAGGACTGCTTTTTGCGAATCCCCGGCATTGATATCAATAAGTGAGTATATATTATTAAGCGTATTAAAAAAGAAGTGCGGGCTTATCTGATTCTTCAGGAATGCGAGTTCTGAATTCAGCTTTTCCTTTTCAAGCTCCTTCTTTACCTCGTCGTATTTTGACTGGCGTTCCAGAACTTTCATCCCCAGCGAAAAGAATACAAGGAAGATCGAATTGATTGCAAAATTAAAAAGGTGCATCTGTCTGTAAGGAGGCCTTTTGAATCCCTGCAGTGGAGGAGGTCCGGGTTGCCGGATCTCATTCTGGCTCTGAGACGACATCTCGGTCTGAAACCTACCTGGCAAATATTTAAATACCAGCTTGTTCGAATAGTCCGACACCAGGTAAAAGAATGCAACAAGCAGTATTACTGAAATATAATATCGATATCTTTTCTCTTTAAAGAAGAATCTGGGAATCAGTATCAGGTAATTTGCATAGAAAATTATTCCGTAGAGAATAATATTGATATAATACAACCATATAAAATCCTTGCCGACCTGCCATCGCTTTATGAAGTAAAGCGGAAGTCCAAGAAGTATTACCCACGCAAGCATATGAAGCAGAAGCTTTATTCTTCTTCTTCCCGAATCAGGTGATTTCATAAGATATGGTTTGGTCCTCCATGTATCTTTAAACACAGGATCAGTTTCAAATTTAGACCATTCCATTGAATTATTCATACCTCAGGGCATCAATAGGATTCAGATTGGCCGCTTTTTTTGCAGGGTACCAGCCAAAAAACACGCCAATGACAAAACATACTGCAAAAGCCAGGAAAACTGATTGCGGTGTAATATATATCGGACTGCTCATCAGGCTTCCCGCAATTTTTGCAACCAGATAACCGAATATCACACCCAGCAAACCTCCCAGGATGCTCATTACCATTGATTCTACCAGGAATTGCAGAAGGATATCCCTGCTCCTTCCCCCTATTGACATTCTTATGCCAATCTCGCGGGTACGTTCCGTAACTGAGACAAACATTATATTCATGATTCCTATGCCTCCTACCAAAAGTGATATTCCGGCAATAGCTCCGAGCAGGATTGTCATTACATCGGTTACTGATGAAACTGTCTGGATAAGTTCTGACTGCGACATAACCCTGAAATCGTTATCCTGAGATTCTTTAATTTTATGTGTTCTGCGCAGGATCTCAGTGACTTCCGCAATTGCAGCTTCGCTTTTTTCGTCGCTGACTGCAGAGGCATATATGCCATTCAAATAATCGATAGTGGCCAGCCTGCTCTGGACAGTGGTATAAGGTGCCAGTATAAGGTCGTCCTGATCCTGTCCCATGCTGCTTTCTCCTTTTGATTCAAGGACGCCAATGACCAGGAACGGAAGATTCTTGATCCTTATTGAAAGGCCTACCGGATCAGCCCCTGCGCCGAACAGGTTTTTTACAACTGTCTGACCAACGATGCAGACTTTTGACATGTTTCTTATTTCGGTATCATTAAAGATTCTTCCACTGCCTATATTAAGTTTCCTGATTGAAAGATATTCCTCGCTTACACCTTCAACTGTAGTCTGTGTGTTTTGATTGCCGTAAATGATCTGTCCGCTGGCTCTGATTTCAGGAGAAATGGCAGCCAGTGCGGTTGCTTCATTGCGTAATGCCACAACGTCGCTATACTTCAGGGCCATGGAACTTGATGTTCCAAGACTTACTCCTCCTCTTCGCTGGAAATTTGGCATTATCATTACCATGTTGGTTCCCATACTCGACATCGTATTCCTGATTTTCATTTTTGAACCTTCTCCGATTGCAAGCATGGCAATTACGGAACCCACTCCGATTATTATACCAAGCATCGTCAGGAAGGCTCTGAGTTTATTCCTGGTCAGGGCTCTGAATGCTATTCTGAATAAATTTGAAAAGTTCATTTCTTATGCTTTTATTAAATAATATCATCATAATCTTCCAGGGGCATGGTTTTCAGTACTTCCTTTGCAAATGACCTTTCGGTCACTAAGTTTTCTTTCAGTATCCTGCCATCGCGGAATATTATATTTCGAGTGGCGTATTTAGCAATATCCGGCTCATGAGTGACATATACTATTGTCCGCCCTTTTGAGTTAAGATCCTGGAAAAGCTCCATGATCTCAATGGATGTCCTTGTATCAAGGTTGCCGGTTGGTTCATCAGCGAGAATGAGGACAGGGTCGTTTACCAGCGACCTGGCTATTGCAACTCTCTGCTGCTGACCTCCGGAAAGCTGGTTGGGCATATGATGCATCCTGTCAGAAAGACTAACCGCTTCGAGTGCTTTTATGGAGCGTTCTTTGCGCTCCTTTGACCTGACCTTCGAATTGTAAAAAAGTGGCAGTTCAACATTCTCGAGCGCAGTTGTCCGCGACAGCAGGTTATATGACTGAAAGACAAATCCAAGCTTCAGGTTTCTCAGCCTGGCAAGCGCATCTTTATCAAGTGTGTTAATATCAACTCCGTCAAGTCTATACTCGCCTGATGTTGGTTTATCAAGACATCCAAGTATATTTAGCATGGTCGATTTGCCTGAACCGCTCATTCCCATAATTGCAACGAATTCACCTTTGACAATCGTCATGTCCACTCCGCGAAGTGCATGCACTGTCACTTCACCCATGTGATAGTCTTTCTTCAGGTTTTTTATTTCAATAATTGTATTATCCATGACCCTGATTTTTAACTCATTTTGTTTACGGGAGATCAGAAGGGGAACGGGCTACGTCTGACCGCAGTCGAAGTTGCGGTTGCGACCTTGGCTGAACCATCTGTCATTGAAATAACAACTTCATCGCCTTCCTTAAGCCCTGCCAGGACTTCAACATTTGTACCATTGTCTATTCCTGTGGTTATTTTAACTGGACGTATTCCTCCCTTGTCATTTTTAATCCATACCCTTTTCTCATTTGCAGGAAGCGTAGCTGAACTATTCATCCTGGCACCCTGCTGTGTTCCCTGCCCTGTTGTCGCATTTACAGTTGTTTGTCCGGCTGCCTGCTGACCATTTTCTGATGAACCGGCCTTGGCGCGTATAGCTTTATTCTTCTGAAATTCAGCCATCATCTTCTGCAGGTAAGCTGCCGGCGGTGTAAACCTTATTGCTTTACCTGAAAGAACAAGCGTATTAATCTTCTCATCAACAAAGATGGTAGCAGTGGCAGTCATCCCTGGCATAAGTTTCTTATCGGGATTGGGGGCATCAAGAATTACGACATATGTAACAACATTATTTGTGGTCACAGGCTGAAGGCGGACCTGCGATACTGAGCCCTTGAAAATAATTTCAGGGTATGTATCAACGCTGAAATCAACGCGCTGATGAAGCTTTACCTTCCCAATATCAGCTTCATCAACACTGGTTTGAACTTCCATCTGTGTAAGATCATTTACAATTGTAAATAAAGTCGGGGTGTTAAAGCTGGCGGCAACGGTCTGTCCCTCCTCAATCGCCCTGTTAAGCACTACTCCTTTAATCGGCGACATAATTGTACAATAATCAAGATTTACCTTTGCCCTGTCAAGTGCCGACTTTGAATTGGTAAGAGCAGCTTTTGAATTTTCATAATTGTACAGCGCCTGGTCATAATCGGCCTTGGCAATAAGATTTTTATCGAATAATCCCTTCAGCCTATCATAGGTTGCTTTCTGAAAATCAAGCTGAGCCTGTGACTGATCGACAGATGCCTGGCTCTGTTCAAGCTGGGCTCTCAGGGAGGTCTCATCAAGCTTCGCAAGCAGCTGACCTTTTTTTACATTGTCATTGAAATCGACATAGATCTTCTGAATTATGCCAGAAACCTGGGTACCTACGTTTACAGTCTTCAGGGCTTGTATTGTTCCTGTTGCGGTGACATTATTGGATATATTTCCAGTCTGTACCTTTACCGTCTCAAATGTCGCCAGTGATTCTTTCCCGGAAATCTTTTTAATTACCAGAAACGATACTATTCCAATAAGTGCTATTGCTGCAATAATTATTAAAGTTTTCTTTTTCATGATCTTATAAACTATTTCTTGTTTTATAATGCTAAGGGAACGCCTGAATAAAAATCGAGTATTTTATAACTGAATATCAGATTGAATTTCGATTGAAGAAGCTGGCTTTCTGCAACTATAAGGTTGGTTTTTGAAACCAGATAATCAGTCGAATTAATCATTCCGTTTGTGAATTTCTCATTTGAAAGTGCCGAAGATTCCTGCATTGCCTTATAATTCTCAAGGCTAGCTTCATATTGAATCTGCGCCGAGATAACATCCTGGCATGCCTGTTCAATGCTTTTCCTGAGCTGGTTCCTTGTGTCCATCTCCGATAAGTCCGCAGTCTGGTAACCGATTATGGCAATTTCCACATTTGTTTTCACCTGGTTTTTCTGATAGATCGGGATGGACAATGACAAACCTGCATATGGCTTGATACCATTGTTTATCTGGCCAAAATAATTATCAGCCGTCAGATTTGAATAACCTGAACCTATTCCGGCGCTTGCTGAAAGTGTAGGATAATAGCCTGATTTTGCTATTTTTTCGTCAATAGCTGCAATCTGTTTATTAATTGCTGCATTTTTTACCTGCGGCTTTATTTCCAGCGCTTTCTCATAAACTGTCTTAACGTCGGGAATCCTTCCCTGATCAAGAGATCCCGAAAGATCAGGATGAGCAATATTGAAACTATCGGCGACCGGCAGTTCCATTAGCTGCATCAGGTTAATCTTGTCAATTGCAAGCAGGCTTTTTGAATTTGCCAAAGTGAGCTCTTCACTGGCCAGCTGTGATTTGACCTGCGCATAATCGGACGTCGATATCAATTGCGTAATAAGACGTTCATTGGCAAGATTCAGCTGACTTTTTGATGATTCAATCTGCTTTTCACTGTTATTTACTTGTTCTCCAGCGTATAAAATCTGAAGATAAGCATTAAGGATGCTCAGGCTGATAGATTCTTTCGTGGTTTCCAGCGAGTATTTGCCTCCGTCAATTGCCAATTCAGCCTGGCTTATCAGATTGGTCAGCTTTGATGCATTGAATAAAGTTACCCCTGCACTTACTGAATAGTTTGACCCATTGCTTCCGGTCAGGCTTGAAGACCCTGTTGACGTGCTTCTTGCCCAGTTGAAATTCTGGTTAACTGAAGCATTTACAGACATCATCCGCTGCATTCTGGCCTGATAGGCATTCAAAACGAATTCCTGGTTCGATAGTTCACCTTTACGTACCTGGATGTTTTTATCCAACGCGTATTTGATGCACTTTTCAAGAGTCCAGATACTATCTTGCTGTGCAAACAGGTTTTCACCTCCAGTTAACAAGACAACACTTAATATCAAAATCAATTTTCTCATAAATCACAATCAATTTTGAGGTAAAAATATACTCTCAATCAGCTTGGAAAAAATTAAATAGAAGAAGAGGAGGATTTTGACGACGAATAGGCAATTTTCAGTGTCGGTACAAATAACTACCTGAATAAAAAACCTTCGTGCCTGCAGTGGTAATTCTTTTTTACCACCCTGGTCACGAAGGTGTCCGTGGAAGAACTATTAAACTATTACAGATGTTTTCCTAAAATGTCGAAGCTTGTATCATTTTTAAGTTGGCCTCTAGACCGTCGAGGTAAATAAGTATCCAGGAAAGATTGGTAGCTGCCACATTCCTGTGGGTCCAGTCCGGATCTATCCCATTCTCACCCGCAAACCCCAGAATTGAAGGTAGCGCTTTTGCTGTCGCTTCATATCCTTTGCTTTGTTCCATCTGACCTACAAGCTCCTGAAGAGCCGCCTGAAGCTTGTCTCCGGGATATGACTCGCCGTTACCTGCCAAAATAACCATAGGAAGGTTCACCGATTCAGCATCTGCTAAATTTCCCGGATCTTTTTCCCATTGCTCACGGGTGATCCCTTCATATTTTAATAAAAGATCCTGGTAATTATATGCGATTTTCAGAACCTCATCAATTTTTACATTTACAGCCGAATGTTCAACATTGACTTTCATATCAGTCATGGCAGCTTCAACATTGCAATAATTCTTTGAGAGGTTATAACTATCAGATATGGTTTTTTTCGAGACATTCAGCGCAAGCAGTGCTGAAAATACTGAATTCAATGCAAGCAACAGCAGGACAAAGACAGTATTATAAATGTTGAAACTCTTGTTCTTAGAGGTAACCAACAGGAATATAGGAAGAAATACAACATATGGGAAAGGGAGAGCAATCAGAAGTCCGACACCTGCATAGGGCCAGTGCATTATTTTAAACAGCATTGCAATGAAGACGACAAAACATGTGATATAAGTCACAATATAAAGTACTTTGTTCTGGCTATTTCCTGTGGCCTTGTAATTATTTATCAGTGCAGCCGGAAGGAAAAGAAGCACAAGGATCAGGGTCCCGGCAATAAGTAATATCGCTGCTGCAGGCCAATGGTTCACTTTGAATATTGCTCCGGCAGAGGTAATCATTGCCGTAATCACTCCGAGAATATATAATTTTTGTTTCATAATATTATATTTTTGATTTTAAAGGTATTACGCAGCCCACATGTTGATGAAATTAAATTTGTCCAATCAGGTTTATAGAACATGCGGGGTTCACGGTTTTCTAATTAAAATGATTATTATGTTTTGCAATTTCATTTAAAACACATGACTCAACAGTAAGAATTCCGTTCTTCATAACTTCCAGGGAATGCAGCCCTGACATTAATGATATCACATCTTTGTCTGGGTCATCACCTGGCAGATATATAGACGGGTCTAAGAGCTTCCTGTACCTGAGAAAATCTTCCTTGGGAACAATTCCTGTCAGATAATCCATGTATCCTGACATTGCGAGATTAATATCCTGCCGTGACTTGCAGTTTGGTAAAAGATGGTCCCTGACAGACTGGAGGTCAAATGGCTTTGAAAGTTTCACATATAATATTTTGTGACCAGTTTCAGCCTGACTTATTTGATCAGCGCTCACCGCAGGCTTGCCAGGTTCTCCTTCCGATTCCCGAACCATTTCTTCCTGGACATTGCTGATGACTGAAAGAATCCCGGTGGTTTTTGCATGTAGCTGGTCAAGCTTCTGGTAATTTAACGAATCGCGATACCTGCTGATCAGCGACCTGTCATTCATGAATAAATAATCGTATAAGGCATTTTGCTGATTATTAGTTGGATAATAACGATCCTGATAAGAGTGCTGCAGGTTCAGGTTGATTATAGCGCCCGGTATGATAATTAAAAGAAATCCAATGACCATGAAAATGAACGTGGAACTGATATGGTTCTCATCTTTCCATGTAAGCCAGACATACCAAGGGAATGCCACCAGGCATAAAATGATCAGTCCGGCAACCATAAATGTAGTTGAAAATGGCCAGTGTTGAATTTTAAATAACATGCCAGCAATATAAAGTATAAAACCTGCCGCGCCAAGAATATAAACAGATCGTTTAACCTTGTTCTCCTGGTCATTCAATCTGTTTAAAAGCAGTGCAGGGATAAAAAGCAGGATACACGAAGCTGTACCCAGTATCAGAATTGGCCCTGCCCCTGGCCAATGCTGAATCTTGAAAAGAGTCCCGGCAATAAAGCAGGCACCTGTCAGGAATGCTGAAATGAAAAGAAAGAGTCTCTTGGTGTTATGGGTCTCTTTCCAGAGGACAGAGAGGGCTGATGGCAGGAAAGCCAATGCCAGTATAAGAGCCCCGAGGGTCAGCAGGATACTAGCACCAGGCCAGTGCTGTATCTTTAAAAGTGCGGCAAGACCTACCATTACCGTGCCTGCCACACCAGAAATTTTCATTGTTGTTTTCATAATTCTGTATTTAGTGTCAACTGCATAAAGTGTCTCTTCCTGTATCTCCTTAAGCCTTCGTTTTCCCATCTTCTGCTTTACCATAAGATAGGCTTCCTGGAAGCTCATCCCTTTCTGCATTTCATATTCAACATCACAGCAGACATGATCCGTCAGCTCATCAAGAAGGTGCGAAAAAGTGATCTCCTGCTTCCTGACATCCTGGCTTATCTGGTCAATATTTTGAAGGCTAAGTTCAGGCATACCTCAAACCGGGTTGAAGATTAACGATTTTCTCAAGCGATTCGATGAATTCTTTCATTTCTTTCAGCTTTTCGGCAACAAGAGAATGCCCCTTCGGGGTCAGACTGTAGTAGATACGAATACGGTTATTGAAATTTTCGGATTCCGTAATAAGTACCTCTTCACTTTCAAGTTTATGAAGAACAGGATAAAGAGCTCCGTATGTAAGCTTTATCTTTCCTTCAGTAAGCTCCTCAGCTTTTCGCGTTATTTCATAACCATACATTCGTCCATTCTCTTCAAGAAGCTTCAGGACGATTGTCTTTAATGAACCTTTGATTAAATCTGTTGATATCATGTTTTCAGTATATTTAAGCATCTTATATATTGCAAATATAATATATTATAAATATAAAATGCAAATATTTTTTCAATTATTTTTAGAGAGTTGCCATAAATAATTAAATCACAGATAAATATAATCTGTGGCTTAATCAAAAAATGTTAAAATTTCTTCCTTTTCTGACTTTCAGATGGTGGAATCAAAGTATCACCCGGGTAAAAGAATCAGTCTGGATGATATTAATTTGATCTCCCATTCTGAAATTCAACTTTTTCAGTAACTACCTGTTATATACATGCGTCAGCAAAACAAGCTCTTAATAAGTTTTAGGTTACCTTTGCGGGCGATTGGATAAATAAATCATGGCTTCAAAAATTAAAATAACAAAAACATATCCGGTCACAGGGATGCACTGTGCATCATGCGCAGCCAGAACTGAAGCATTTGTCAGTAAGCTTCCGGGAATATCGTCAGCCAATGTGAATTATGCCGATACTTCGATTCAAGTTGAATTTCTGCCCGGGGAGATCTCTCCTTCGGAAATGAAAAAAGCTATCCAGTCGATCGGGTACGATATAATTATTGACGAAGCCAACAGCCTTGAGCTCAAGGAAAAAGCTCAGAAGACTTATTATGAAGAAATAAGATCAAACACAATCGGGGCAGCTGTACTCAGCATACCTCTATTTATAATTGCAATGTTCTTCATGCATATCCCTTACGCCAACTTCATAATGATGGCGCTTGCCACTCCTGTGGTCTTCTGGTTCGGGCGTCAGTTTCCTTCCGGTGCATGGAAACAGCTGAAACACCGTTCCTCAAATATGGATACTCTGGTTGCTTTAAGCACCGGCATAGCATATTTATATAGTGCTGTTATTACCCTCTTCCCGAAACTTTTAGCCGTGAAGGGTATCGATGCACATGTATATTTTGAAGCTTCCGCAGTTATTGTGACCTTTATCCTGCTCGGGAGGATGTTTGAGGAGAAGGCAAAGGCAAACACTTCATCGGCTCTTAAAAAACTAATCGGACTGCAGGCTAAAACCGTAATTGCCATTATGAGTAACGGGGAGCAGAAAGAGATCTCCATAAGCCAGGTAGTGCCGGGCGATATTCTTCTTGTAAAACCGGGAAATAAGATCCCTGTCGACGGTATAATTGTTTCAGGCTCCTCGTTTGTCGATGAGAGCATGATCAGCGGAGAGCCCATCGCAGTTGAAAAAACTGAGGGATCAAAACTACTTGCCGGGACAATTAATCAGAAAGGAAGTTTTCAGTTCAGGGCCGAAAAAGTAGGAGGCGATACTTTGCTGGCTCAGATTATTAAAATGGTCAGGGAAGCACAGGGAAGCAAGGCTCCTATTCAGCACCTCGTGGATAAAATTGCCGGGATATTTGTTCCAATTGTGATTTCTGTTGCAATCCTCAGCGGACTTATATGGTATTTTTCCGGTGTCGATAGTGCACTTACACGAAGTCTTCTCGCTGTCGTTACCGTTCTTATAATAGCCTGTCCCTGTGCACTGGGGTTGGCAACTCCGACAGCGATCATGGTCGGAATTGGGAAGGGAGCCGATAACGGTATTCTCATCAAGGATGCCGAGAGCCTTGAAATTGCGCATAAAATCAACATAGTTGTACTCGATAAAACCGGGACAATTACACTTGGTGAACCAACTGTGCAGTATCATGCCTGGACAAAGAATACCGGAACTGATAAATATGCCGCTATTCTTCTATCCATTCAAAGGAGCAGCGAACATCCGCTTGCGGAACCGATGGTGCGATTCCTCGAAAAATTAGGCGTTACCAGTAATTCTATTAATGTTCATGACGAAAGTATTCCCGGGAAAGGCATTAAAGCCGTAATCGGGACAGATATATTTTTTGTCGGCAACAGAAAGCTAATGGAAGAAAATGGCATCGTGACAGATGATGAACTTCTGGCTCTTGCAGATTTATGGCAAAAAGAAGCCATGACACTTTCCTTCTTTGCCGGTTCAGGCCGGCTCCTTTCAGTCACCGCAATTTCCGACGAGATAAAGGAATCATCAATAGTAGCAATCCATCAGCTTCACGATCTTGGAATTGAAGTGCACATGCTTACCGGTGATAATGAGCAGAGCGCAAAGGTAGTTGCAAAAAAAGCCGGTATTGATAGTTTCAGGGCTGAAGCCCTTCCTCAGGATAAAGATGATTATATAAAATTCCTTCAGAAAAAAGGGAAGGTCGTTGCTATGGCAGGTGACGGTATAAATGATTCGCAGGCAATGGCGAGGGCTGATGTAAGCATTGCTATGGGCAAAGGATCGGATATAGCTATGGACGTTGCCAGGATAACAATCATTTCATCAGATCTTACGAAGATACCCCAGTCTATAAAATTATCGAAGCTTACAGTTGCTACAATAAAGCAAAACCTTTTCTGGGCATTCATTTATAATATCATTGGAATTCCTGTCGCAGCCGGAATATTATATCCGTTCACGGGCTTTCTGCTCAATCCAATGATTGCAGGAGCCGCGATGGCGCTTAGCTCGGTAAGCGTTGTGACTAATAGCCTCCGACTGAGATTCAAATCGCTCAATTAGAGAGAATAGATAAAAAAACTATTTAGTCGCCTCTTTGACAGTTAAAAAGAGGGTGTCTGCATTTAAACCCGTAAAAATACCATACCCGTTAGTGATGCTTGTTGAAGGGTTTGTAAGGTTCAGCGAGCTGGCAGAGTTTTTTTCATAAAGTGAGGCATAATCCGGAAGTACGTGATAGAGAATAAGCCTGTGCCGGCCGAAATAAGTAAACTCCTGAGCTCTCATCTCAAGGCCTGATGAAGTTGTCGGTGATTTATTGAACCTTCCCAAAGGAATTGTATCGTTAACTCCGAAACTACGCACCGGATCCAGTTTACTTTCCATGTTCTCTGCGACAACAATATAGTATGACTCATCACTATTGGTCCAGGTAAGAGTTATCGGCGTTGGCATTGTCCACATGCCTCCTCCTCCAGTTGGCGTTGAAGTGCTGTCCATCCGCATAACCGATATTGAATTATCGGACTCGGTAAAACCGACGGGCTTGGAAGGAATGGTTGTATAAGCCGATACGCTCTTTGAGTTAAATGTAAATAAGAGATCGTACCTTTCTCCTGCAGATACTACAAGAGAGCTGTCAATATACTTACCATTACCAAGGGCGGTGAGAACATAGCCGATGCCTTTGTTGGTTATTGTTATATTCAGCGCATTAATATCATCAGACGAATATGTGACATTTGATGAAAACGGTATCTGCCTGCTTACTGTCAGTCGTAAATAGTCACCCGGTCTGAGGTAGCCTTCTACTATCGGTATATCTGTAAATTCAGTATTGTCTCTGTCAGTGCATGAGAATAGTGATGCAGACAGAATAAATAATAGAATAATAATTCTTAATCTCATATTATCTGAGTTTAAGTGAAAGTGTAATGTTTGGTGTAATTCCCAGGTACCTGATATTTGTCTCAATGATTTCTCCGGATTCAATTGCAAACTGCTTATACCAGATATTCTGGCGATTGTAAAGGTTGAAAATAGAGAAGCTGACCGTTCCAAGTTCCCTGCGTTTATCATCTCCCCTTCTCCCCATCAATAGCTTGTAGTTAGCTGCGATGTCAAGCCGGTGATAATCGGGAAGGCGGATGCTGTTCTTTGTCGTTACAGTAAAAAAATCCCGTGTCGAGCCATCCAGCAAAGTAATTGTATATGCACCTGAAGGAGCCGTATATGGACGACCTGTAGCATAAATCCAGTTTGCCGAGAAGTCCCAGCGCTTGTATTTATAAAGCCCCACGATCTTAAATTCATGAGTAACATCCTGGTTTGCCGGGAAATAACCTTCACCATACTGGTCAAAATGATTTCTGGCTTCGCCAAGGGTATAGCTTACCCAACCATTAAGGTCGCCGGAATTTTTCTGAGCAAGGAGTTCAATACCGCGTGCAAATCCGTAACCATTGAAGAAATTCTCATTATAATCAACACCCATTGGGCTTGCATTTATCCTGAGCGAGTATTCAGTCAGATTGTGTATAATCTTGTAATAGGCTTCAGCGCTGAACGTATAACCGGGAGATTCATAAGATATCCCGGCAATATAATGAATTGCCGAGCTTATAGGCACTGAATTTCCATCTGCAAGTACCCAGAACTCCTTGTTCCCGGACATTATATCTTCGCGGGTGACCTGGTTGGCGAACTGGTAAAACTTGCCGGTCGATCCTTTAAGAACAAGGTTATCGGTAAGATTAAAGGATATGGCAGCACGAGGTTCAAGATATATCTTTCGCGTTGTTTCAAAATAATCTGCCCTTAACCCGGGAATGATCTGAAGCCTGTCGTTAAAGAGCTTTGTCCTAGTCTGAAAATATCCTCCCCCCAGTATTGCGTTAGCGTTGCGGTTAAGAATTGTTACCGTATCGCTCTGGGCGTATGAATATTTTACATCATATAAAGTCGCAAAAGCGCCGAACTGTAGCTGGCTGTTACTGGTCAGTTCGAATTGATAGTCAGATTTAATGCTGTAATCCTTCAGGTCATTGTTTTCAAAAATGCCGCTCATGCTGGTAGAAGATACATCATCGGGATTAATTAATGTTCTTTCAGATGAACGGTTTCTTTTATTGTAATAGTTTGAATAGCTGATAATTGTATTACCATACAATTTGGAGCCCCATTTGCGCGACCATTTAAGGCTGGTTCCTATATTCCCATAGCTGGTCAGGTCTACTGAATTCATGCTGAAGTTTGCATTGGCTTGTCCGAAGGACGGAATATCTGAAGCAAAGCTGTTATCGAGCTTATCGGTTCCATTAAAAATGCTTAAAGAAATGATATCCTTACTGGAAGGCTTATAAGTAAATTTTCCGTTGAGATCGTAGAAATAAGATGTAATATCATTGTTCTGGGAATATCTTCTTCCAGGCCCGGTTCCAATATCCGGGGCATTCAATGTTCGGGAATTATTGAATTTTTTAAAGATCATATTGTAAATTACTCCCTGGTACGATTTTCTGAAAGCCAGAAATGAGGTGAATTTATTTCCGATAGGTATTTCGGCAAAAGCGTCAGTACTAAGCAGACTTATATCGACTCCGGCATTAATCCTTTTCTGGTTTCCCTCCTTGCTGGTTATCTCCGTGACACTTGAAATGCGTCCTCCGAACCTCGATTCAAAGCCGCCCTTATAAAGCTGAATATCCTTCAGGGCATTTGAGTTGAACGCACTGAAAAAACCATACAAATGATCTACTTGATAAACCGTGAAACCATCATATAAAACCAGATTCTGGTCAGGTGTGCCTCCACGCACATAGAGACCTGATGATGATTCGTTCGAAGCGCTTATTCCCGGCATAAGCTGGAACGAACGCATCATATCCTTCTCCCCTATGCTCGGTAGTTGTTCAATTTTCAGAGGTGTCAGCTTAATTGTTCCCACCTCCGCTTTGTCAACAAATACCACGTCGTCTTTATGAGCACTTATCCTTACCTCCTTAAGTGCCTGTGACTGAGGCCGTATATTGATCTCGAGATTCTTTCTGGGCACCATTGGTGAAAGAAATACGGGTGTTTTCTGGTATCCCACATATTGAACTACAAGTGTGCTCGTATCGTCAGGCACCTTCAATAAAGTGAAATAGCCATCTGCATTCGTCGTAGTGCCCAATGTTGTTCCTTTAACCTGGATTGCAGCAAATGGAAGTGTCTCTCCTGTTGACTGGTCACGGACAATTCCTGTAAGAGTGAAATTTCGTGCTGAAGGAGGACCGAAATAACTCTTTTGCGGCATGTCACTTTCAGCATTTACGCTGGAGCTGTCTTCAGGGTTATCCTCTACATAATATTTCGCAAGATCTTCTACCACTTTTGCCTCAGGCTTATAATCTTTGACAGATTCTTTGAAATCATCCTGGATAGCTGTGGTTTCAAATCCCGGTGCTGATTTGCTGTTCTCCTCTTCAATCAGTCTCACGCTTTTAAAAACAGTGGCGAGCCCATACAGGTTAATATCATTCCGGCCGATCAATGTATCGTTAACCTGGAAGAAAAGGTTGCTTCTCCCATATTTGTAATTATATGTCACATGGCTCACAAGAGCCTCTATGCATCCCAGCTTTTCACCTGAGGTAGCCCCTTTGTCCGGCAGGTAAACAAAATAATAATTTCTGTATCGCTCTGCGTTCTTCAGCGTATCCTTATCAAATGCTTCCCTCGCTGTTATGTTTTCTTCCCCCAGAATAAAAATAAAGGGGCGCCTGATCATGGTGTAATTACTATCGGCTGTATAAACTATATACTGTATATAGCATTTGCTTCCCGGTGAATTGAAATTGTACTCCTTCTCCCTGGAAAATAAGCTCATTGGGAGAAGCAGCACTATTAATAAAATCAGGCAACGGGATCGCAGGTGAAATAGATCATTGTCGGCTCTTAGGATCATTTTTCATTTGTAAAATATCTGGTAGAACGGACAAATGTATAGTTACCGGTATAATTTCAATGAGAAAATAGGTAAATGAGCAGAATGTAATGATGAACTCGGGTGATTGTTAAAATCAGATCATAGTACCGGAAAGTTTCTCCAGAACCAGGTTTTTCTGTTTAGCGTATTCAATCAGAAAATTGTAGATCTCTGTTTTTTGTTCTTTTTCAAGAAAATTAATATCAAGCTTCAATGGCTTATCCTCTTTGCGGCAGATCATTACCCTGGTTCTCTCCAGGCTTATCTTGAATATCCTCGAATCATGGATCTGAATAGGAGTCATCCTGTTTATCCATTTAATTATTAAACTGTTATTACCAGTCCTGAACCAGCATCTCTCAAGGCCAAATCCGTTTGAAAGGAGGTAAATGCCAAAGAAAACGATAAATACCGACGCGATTTTGACGATTATTTTATCTGAGTCAAGTGAAACAATAAATGCTCCTGCACCTGCAGCAATATTCAGTATTGCTATTACTGTTCTTATAACTGTAAAAGGTCCTCTTTTTATTTCAAGATGCCCCATAAACTGAATAAGTTGACAAAGATTACGGAGTGCTGATAAAGTCTAAATTTAAGCAAAATTTACAAACCCCGCACTTCAAATAAAAGGTGAGGGTTAAAGACCGTTCCATTACTTCATTAACAACCCCGGGGCTGAGGCCCGGGGTTTGTTTCCATTATAACCATGAACGTAGCTAAATATGAATAATCCCGGACTTCAGTTGGCACTAAGACTGACCTCTGACCTTAATAGCCACCAACACTAAACCTGGACTTCAGTCCGGGGAAAGGCACACTTCACTGATGAGGTGGACTTTAGTCCTAAATTTTCTTAAAAATATTTGCACATATTAAAAATCTGTTTTAATTTTGACCGTTTGGTTAAACTACATGATTAATCTTATTGGTTAAACTTAATGGTTAAATACATGACGGAGAATGATAAACAAACCGAGGAAAAGATCTTTGAAGCAGCAACGGATGTATTTATTGAGAAAGGAATGGATGGGGCAAGGATGCAGGATATAGCCGATCATGCAGGAATAAATAAGGCCCTTCTGCATTATTATTACCGTACAAAAGATCGTCTTTTCAATGCGGTCTTCGAAAAAATAGCCGGACAGATGTTCAAGAAGTTTGCGCCGGTTTTCGATGAAAATATTTCTCTGGAAGAAAAAATAAGGTTCTTTTTCAAGGAGCACATTACTTTCCTGCAAAAGAATCCCCGGCTTCCGGGATTTCTGCTTAATGAAATAAACCACAATCCCGCCAGGATCAAAAAGCTTATCCAGCAAATCGACGTCAATAAACTTTGGATGACTCTGGAAGCTCAGCATAAAGACGAACTTAAAAAATACAACATAACGAGGGAGACAATGCCTCAGCTGATGTCATCAATTGCAGCCATAAGCGTCTTCCCTTTTGCGGCCAGGGGAATACTCGAGGTATTATTTGAAAAAATGAATATCAACTTCAATGATTATATGGAGGAAAGGAAAGAATATGCAGCTGATTTTGTAATAAAAGCTATTAAGAAGTGATAAGCGTCTGGAGATAAAAGTTAATAGTTAAAAAACTGAAAATGAAAAGGAGTTTTTTGATAGCAGTTTTCCTGGCAATTCCAGGCTTATTTGCTCTGAATGCCCAGAAGATAGTGACCCTGAAGGAGTGCTATGAAATGGCCGCCAAAGCTTCAGCCCTGTCGGGTGAGAAAAATGCTTATTCCGATATCTGGCAGCTGAAGGATAAAAACCTTGCCAAAGGGTGGCTTCCCTCACTTGATGCCGGAGGTAATTTCATTTATAACTCATCAGTGTTGGATATGACAAGTGTTCTTGGCTCACTCCCTATCCCGGGAATTGCAAGTCTCATCTCTCCCCTGCCACATGAACAGTATAAAATAACCGTCGATATAAACCAGGTAATATATGACGGAGGTGCAATAAAAAGTGAGCGTGAAATTGAAAAGGCAGGAATGAATGTTAGCGAGAAAGAGACAGAGACAGACCTCTACAAGCTGCGCAGCCTGGTGAATGGATATTACTTCAACCTTCTGCTGATCGACAGGCAAAAGGAAATCCTGAATAATTATCTGAGCCTGTTAAACAAGCGTATAAAAACCATGGAATCAGCACTTGCCAATGGTGTAATAATCAAATCCGATATCGATATAATGTCAGCAGAGAAGATTAAAATTGATCAGCAGATTCGTGAAAATGAAATCATGAAAGCGTCTCTCCTTACACAGATCTCTGATCTGACCGGTAACAAAATTGATGAAGCTTCTCAATTTATCCTGCCTTCACTGTCAGGAGAAATTTCTGATGAACTACTTCGTCCTGAGCTTCAGCTTTTTGACCTCAGGAAAGAACAGCTGGCAGCCGGGCTTAAGGCTATTGATAGCAAGCGTATGCCGAAGGTGTTTGGCTTTGCAACGCTGGGATATGGCAATCCTCCGGGTAACAACTTCTTTAAGGATGCATTTGAACCATATTATATTCTCGGCGCTGGGATCAAATGGAACATATACGACTGGAACAAGGCTAAGAATGAAAAAGTGGTAATAACGAGGCAACAGCAGATATTGGATAAAAGGAAAACAGACCTTTCAGATAATCTTAAGCGTCTCCTGCTGTCTAAAAAAGCAGAGATTGAAAACCTTAATTCGCTGGTTGAATCTGATTCCTCTCTCATTACCGTCAGGAAGAGGATCACCGCATCATCCGAATCACAGTATAACAACGGTACTATAACTGCTACAGAATACCTCAGCGAACTGAATGATGAACAACAATCCGAGATCAATTACGAGATACATAAAATCAAGCTCTCAATGGCTGAAGTCGAGTACCTGAATATTAGCGGTAAGGAAATAGAATAACAATATATTTTAAGTTTATGAAATACAAAACATTAATTATCATTGCAATCTTGTTTTCCGCCGGCTGCAAAAACAAGTCAGACCAGCCTGATGCCTACGGGAACTTTGAGGCTACCGAGGTCATTGTCTCTGCAGAAACCAGCGGTCGGATTCTTCAGTTCAATCCTGCTGAAGGAACAGAAATTGAAAAAGGTGCCGAAATAGCCCTTATCGATACTACTATATTCCATCTTCAGAAAGCAGAAATTAATGCCGAAATGAAGAGTGTTACTTCTCGTATTGGTTCAATAAATGCCCAGAATGACATCCTCGATCAGCAAATAACGAACCTCAATGTCAATATTGCCAGAATTGAGAACATGCTTAAGGATGATGCGGCAACAAAAAAACAATATGATGATCTTACAGGTCAGACAGCAGTACTACGAAAACAGATTGCAGCCAACAACACCCAGAATATATCGGTTGCTGCTGAATTGTCAGTTTGCCAGTCGAAAGAAGCAACTCTGAACGAGCAGATCTTCAGAAGCAGTGTAAAAAGCCCGCTGAAGGGAACTGTAATTGAAAAATATTCTGAAGCCGGGGAGATGACAGCTATAGGCAAACCGCTTGTTAAAATAGCTGATCTTTCAATAGTCAAACTGAAAGTTTATGTTAGCGGAGCACAGATTGGCTCCCTTAAGCTTGGACAGCAGTGCAAAGTCAGGACTGACAACGGCAAGAAGGGATACAATACCTTCGGGGGAACTATCAGCTATATTTCAGACAAGGCAGAATTCACGCCAAAGATCATCCAGACTAAGGAAGAGCGTGTAACATTCGTTTATGCCGTTACGATTGATGTTAAAAATGACGGTACGCTGAAGTCAGGAATGCCCGGAGAAGCAATATTCTGATAAAATCAGAAATGCAAAAAGTAATTGAATCCATCGGAGTTGGAAAGAAATTCGGAGCAACACAAGCTTTGAAAGACATTTCGTTCGAGGTAAATGAATCGGAAATATTCGGTTTCATTGGCCCGGATGGAGCCGGGAAAACGACTCTTTTCAGGATCATTGCAACTCTATTGCTTCCAGATGAGGGGAAAATGAAAGTTTTAGGGCTTGATGCAATAACAGGATTTAAGGAGCTTAGAAGTAATATTGGATATATGCCGGGAAGATTCAGTCTGTACCAGGACCTCTCTGTCGAGGAAAATCTGAATTTCTATGCTACTGTCTTCGGAACAACCGTGCAGGAGAACTACGACCTGATCTCCGATATATACTCGCATATCGAACCGTTTAAAAAACGTCTTGCAGGCAAATTATCCGGAGGAATGAAGCAGAAGCTTGCCTTGTCCTGTGCGCTTATACATAAACCAAGGTTGCTTGTGCTTGATGAGCCAACCACCGGAGTAGATGCAGTATCAAGATCCGAGTTCTGGAATATGCTTGCAAAACTCAGGAAATATAAAATAACAATAATTGTATCAACCCCATACATGGATGAGGCAATGAAGTGCGACAGGGTAGCCCTGATCCAGGATGGAAGAGTATTGTCGATCGATACTCCTCAAAAGATAAGGGAGGGTTTCAGCAAGAAGCTTTTCAGGATCCGGGCTGAGGACAAATACAGGCTTCTGATAGCCTTAAGGAGGTATCCAAATACAAACACGGCATATCCGTTTGGAGATTCAATGCATGTCACATTTATCGATAACGCTCCTGGTGATTCGCTTCCGGGTTTTCTTGAATCAGAAGGGATTTCCGGAGTAACTATTGAAGAATCTGGCGCAGGTATCGAGGACAGGTTTCTGGAATTGATGAACATAGGCACAACGATATAACGGAGAAAAAAGATGAGGGAAATTGTTATATCAGTAAAAAATCTGGTAAAGAAGTTCGGAGATTTTGTGGCCAACGATAACCTGAGTTTTGTCGTTTACTCCGGAGAGATATTCGGATTCCTTGGAGCCAATGGTGCGGGGAAGACAACCGCTCTCAGGATACTGTCCGGATTGTCGTCTCCTACTTCAGGTGAAGTGATGGTTGCGGGGTACGATGCAAAAAAGGAACCCGAAAAAATTAAAAAAAATATCGGTTATATGTGTCAGAAATTCTCCCTGTACGAGGATCTTACAATAAAAGAAAACATTATGCTTTACGGGGGAATTTATGGGATGAACCGGTCGCTTATCAGAGAGAGGACCAGGGAGCTTTTGGCAAAACTGAACTTCATTGATTATGAAAATAAACTCATATCCGACCTGCCTCTGGGGCTGAAGCAGAAGCTTGCTTTCTCAGTTGCAATCCTCCATGAACCAAAAACAGTCTTCCTTGATGAGCCTACGGGGGGTGTTGATCCGGTGACACGGCGTCAGTTCTGGGAAATGATATATGAAGCTGCATCAAGAGGAATAACTGTATTCGTGACAACACATTATATGGATGAGGCAGAGTATTGCGACAGGATTTCGATAATGAGCGATGGGAAAATCGTCGCACTTGATACTCCCGCAAACCTTAAAAAAAGATACAACGCTGATACCGTTGAGGAGGTATTTATAAAGATCGCAAGACCAGTAGCAGCAAAGGCATGAAAAGATTTCTCGGCTTTGTTAAGAAAGAATTCCTGCATATTTTCAGGGATCCCCGCACTTTGTTCCTGTTGTTCGGGATACCTGCCGTACAGATATTATTATTCGGTTTTGTCGTCAGCCAGGATATAAAAAATGCCGGCATAGCTTTTCTTGATCTTTCAAAAGATGAAGTGACACAGAAGCTTACGGATAAAATTATCTCTTCAGGCTTTTTTCGGCAAACGGATAACTTATTCACCTATAATGATATAGATAAAGTACTTAAAAAAGGCAAAACAAGGGCTGTAATTGTTTATGAGGATAATTTCGGCAGGAATCTGCTTGAAAAAGGAAAAGCCTCAATGAGCATCATAGCTGACGGATCGGAACCAAATACAGCAACACTGGTCACAAATTACATAATGGCAATCACTGTTGATTTCAACAGGGAAATAGCAGGGAAAACGGCAGGTACTGGTTCATTGATCACTCCGGAAGTCAGAATGTTCTATAATCCTGAGCTTAAGGGTCATTTCATGTTCGTTCCCGGTGTAATAACACTGATACTTATTCTAATCTGCGCCCTGATGACATCGGTGACCATTACCCGCGAAAAAGAGTTCGGCACAATGGAGGTCTTGCTTGTATCGCCCTTGAAACCTCTCCAGATCATTCTGGGAAAAGTAATGCCATATTTTATCCTCTCATTGATAAATGTAAGTGTAATACTTATCTTATCATGGTTCGTTTTTGGACTGCCGGTCAAGGGAAGTATTATATTGCTTCTTGCCGAAAGCATGCTCTATATTCTCATGAGCCTTTCCCTTGGTATCCTGATATCCACGGTTTCCAAGACTATGCAGCAGGCTATCTTTATTTCCCTTATCGGACTGATGCTGCCAACCATTCTCCTTTCAGGCTTTATCTTTCCTGTTGAAAACATGCCGGCGGTATATCGCTGGCTCTGCACCATTATTCCTCCCCGATATTTTATAATAATCATTAAAAGCATTATGATAAAGGGAACCGGCTTCTTCTATGTCTGGAAAGAGACCCTGGTGCTAGTGGGAATGACTTTAATTTTTATAGGCTTAAGTGTCAGGAATTTCAAGATAAGGCTGGAGTAGAAAAGTATAAAGGCACAATCAGAAGCAAATGAGGACAATATTATATCTTATCAGAAAAGAGTTCATCCAGATCTTCCGGAATAAGTTCATCGGGAAGGCAATTTTTGCTGTTCCCATAGTTCAGATGCTTATTCTCGTCCCGGCAGTCACTTTCGAGATCAGGAATGTAAGGCTTTGCATTATCGACAGGGACATGACGCCTGAGTCAAGGGGTTTGATAAGCAGGCTTGAGGGTTCATCATTCTTTAAGGTCAATTATTCAACTCCATCTGAAGAAGAAGCAAATAAACTGCTTAACAAAGGCAAATGCGACCTGGTACTACAGTTCCCGTCAGGGTTCGGTAGAGAGATAATTACCGGGAAACCAGGGAGGCTTCTTGCTTCGATTAATGCAATCAATGCTTCATCAGCGCAGCTGACATGGGCTTACCTGAATGGCGTAATAAGCGATTACAACATGGATCTTATCCGTGAGAACATCAATATTAATACAGGATCATCACCCCCGATAATCAGTATAACAAACAGGTACTGGTATAACGAGATGCTGAATTACAAATATTACATGCTTCCGGGTATTCTGGTGATACTCGTTACTGCCATCGGTTTTATACTTGCAGGGTTGAATATGGTAAGAGAGAAAGAGGTTGGAACAATTGAGCAGATAAACGTCACTCCGGTCAAACGGTATCATTTTATAATTGCAAAAATGGTCCCATTCCTGTTAATTGGCCTTGTTGATCTGGCTATTGGAATGATCCTGGGAAAGTTGGCTTTCAATATCCCTTTCGAAGGAAGCATTGCATTACTATTCCTCAGTGCGACCCTGTTCCTGGTAGCTGTTCTGGGACTTGCACTTTTCATTTCCACCTTCTCATCCACTCAGCAGCAATATATGTTTGTAGGCTTTTTCTGCATGATAATCTTTATACTGATGAGCGGTGTATTCACGCCTCTTGAGAGCATGCCTGACTGGGCGCAGAAAATTGATGTTATCAACCCGGTAGCCTACCTGATGCGCATCAACAGGATGGTAATGCTGAAAGGCTCAACTATTCATGATATAAGCCACGATCTTTATTCATTGGCAGTGATTGCGATTGTATTCACTTCACTTGCAGTAAACCGATATAGGAAGACTGCATAAAAGTCCATAAAGTCGAAAGTCTGTAAAGTCAAAAGGTCTCTTCATTTTGTTGAGATGATTGCTTCAACCGGCCAATGATCGGAAATAAAAAGTTTTCTTTCCTTCTTAGCTATTGTGTTGTGTTCCAATACTTTCATTCCGTTCCTGACAAAGATATAATCTATTCTTCCAGATCCGGGCTTGTCAGAAAATCCGTTAAAAGTGTAAACCGGGCCTCCGGGTTTCTTTTCTGAAATAAGATAACTGTCGCTAAGCAGTGGAACGCTTTCAGCCGGCCCAGTAAGAATGTTATATCCCTTTTCTGAAGGAAGCATATTGAAATCGCCGGTAATAATAAACGGGAAGCCTGAAGCTATGCTGTCGACCTTAAATAAGAGCAACCTGGCGCTCATTGTTCTTGCCGAATCGGAATCGTGCGCAAAATGTGTATTGAAAAAATAGAAATGAGCATGACTTTTTTTATCCACCAGTTCAATCCAGGTTACAATCCTTGGCAGAGAGGTTCCCCAGCCCATCGAACCGGCAGAATCAGGTTTTCCGGAGAGCCAGAATGTTTTGGTTCTTGCCAGGTCAAATCTGTCTTTCCTGAAGAAGAGAGGATTCATCTCTCCATCCTTGGCACCATCGTTTCTGCCAACCCCGACAGATAAATAATCTCTGAGATAAGTCTGTATCACATCATACTGGTTCAAAAGCACCTCTTGCATACCCAGCACATCAGGTTTCTCATTTTTAATGAATCTACAGACCATCGATGCTCGTTTCGGCCATGAATTTGAACTATCATGAGGATTGTCGTACCTTATATTCAGAGTCATCACTTTTATTGCATTTTTTCCTGATTTATGCGAACAACTTAAGAGAAACACAAGAAATATCAGGGCAATATAATATGGGAGCTGTTTCATTATCTTCAAGTTTTATTCAAAGATAGTCATTATGATTTATAAACCTCCAAGAGGCAATGTTTGAGAGCACGAAGCTCATCCGTGAATTATTTTTATATTTGCTGCAGAAGAATTTTGGGAATAAAAATTAAATGCCTGACATCATTAAACTCCTTCCTGACTCTGTTGCGAACCAGATAGCAGCAGGTGAAGTCATCCAGCGGCCAGCATCCGTTGTTAAGGAACTGATGGAAAACGCAGTCGATGCCGGGGCGAAGAGTATAAGTGTAATTATTAAAGACTCGGGCAAAACCCTGATACAGGTAGTCGATGACGGCGAAGGAATGTCAGAGACGGATGCAAGGCTTTCTTTTGAGCGTCATGCCACCTCAAAAATCTCAACTGCAAATGATCTCTTTTCCATCATTACCAAGGGTTTCAGGGGCGAAGCTCTTGCATCAATAGCGGCAGTAGCCATGGTTGAACTCAGGACCAGGAAAGAGGAGAATGAGACAGGAACAATTATTGTCATAAACGGATCAAAAGTTGAAACCCAGGAACCATGCAGTTGTGCTAAAGGTTCCAGCTTTTCTGTAAAGAACCTCTTTTACAACGTGCCTGCAAGAAGAAAATTCCTTAAATCGGACACAACCGAGATGAGGCATATTATAATTGAATTTCAAAAAATAGTCATTGCACATACAGATATCAGGTTCATCCTTCATCATAATGATACTGAAGTATATAACCTGCCTTCCGGGAATCACAGGCAGCGCATCATAGGTGTTTTCGGGAAACAGATAAACTCCGATCTCATAACTCTTGAAACGGAGACCACCCTTATCTCCCTTAAAGGGTTTATAGGAAAGCCGGAGAGCGCCAGGAGAACCTACGGCGAACAGTTTTTCTTTGTGAATAACCGGTTTATGAAGCACCCTTATTTTCATAAGGCAGTTACAGAAGCGTACCAGAATATACTTCCTGCAGATGTAATTCCGACATATTTCATCTTCATGGAAATCGACCCGGCGTCAATTGATATAAACATCCACCCCACAAAAACAGAAATCAAGTTCGAGGATGAAAGGTCTATCTGGCAGATACTTATGGCTTCCGTTCGTGAGGCTCTTGGAAGGTTTAACATTGTCCCGTCTATCGACTTTGAAGATGAAGCTCTGATCGATATTCCGGTCAGGAGCTCATCGGATACCCTTCCCCAGCCTCCCGGGATTGAAATTAATCCGCGCTATAATCCCTTCGACGGAGATGAAGCCTCGATGAACAAACCCGGATTTATCGAAAGGTTCGAACGTGAAAACAACGCAAACTGGGAAAAGCTGTATACTGCCTTTGAGAAAGAAAGTGAATCTCACGTGATTGTAGAAAAGATAAGTGAGACAGGAAGAAAATTCTTTCAGGTAAAAAACAAATATATTGTTTGCCCTGTAAAATCAGGGTTAATGCTCATCGACCAGAAAAGGGCCCATGAAAGAGTCCTGTATGAGAAATTCCTCGAGTGCCTCGATAAGAATAAACCGGTCAGCCAGAGCGAATTATTCCCTATATCTGTCGAGCTGAATCCTGCAGACATACTGGTATTAAAGGAGATTGAAAATGGCATAAGAGTGCTCGGTTTCAATATCCTCTTCCAGGGTAAAGACAAAGCTCTGATAAAAGGACGTCCCTCAGAATTTCTTACAAGCGATCCTGCAGAAATGCTTGGTATAATAATAGATGAATTCAAGACAAGAGAGTCCGATCCTTCAGCGGGATTGAAAGAGAGACTTGCTTCAGCAATGGCCGGAGCCTCCGCGATTCCATATGGTAAAATCCTGGATCAGAGCGAGATGGAAAATCTATTTGACATTCTCTTTGCATGCTCAGCGCCAAACTATTCTCCTAAAGGCAAGCCTGTAATAATGATCATCACCCTGGAGGACCTGGATAAAAAATTCAAATAGCGTTTTTATGACATATTGTCGGATTCATACATAAATAATAGCTTTGGTCCGACAATTGATGGAAATGAAATCATTTAAAATCGACTGATGAACGGATACGGAAGAGGATTTGCGGGATTGACGCCGGTGGTTAAGAATATCATCCTGATCAATGCACTGATGTTTTTTGCCTATTGGGCAGGCACTAAATTTTTTAATATTGACCTTAACGCAATACTTGGACTATATTTCCCAAAATCTGAAAATTTCAAGCCTATACAGCTTCTTAGCCATATGTTCATGCATGCCAATTTCTGGCATATTTTCTTTAACATGTATGCTCTTTTTATATTCGGAGTCATGCTGGAGAATGTGTGGGGCCCGAAGCGATTTTTAATTTTTTACCTGATTTGCGGATTCGGTGCAGCACTTGTTCATGAGTCTGTTATTGCATATGAATACAGTAAAATTGCCCATACTCTTACACCTGAAAATCTTCAGCTCGTCCTTAAGGAAGGATCTGGTTATTGGAAGGAAGGAAAAGCGTTTACGGATCCTGCTATGAAGGATCTTCAGTTCCTGCTGAACATTCCGACTGTAGGAGCATCAGGCGCAATTTTCGGAGTACTGCTTGCTTTCGGAATGCTCTTCCCGAATACACAGCTCATGATAATCTTTCCGCCCATTCCGATAAAAGCCAAATATTTTGTACTGATATATGGCGGACTTGAACTCATACTTGCAATTATGCAGCCCGGGAGCTCAATAGCGCATGCGGCACATGTCGGGGGTATGATATTTGGCTATATTCTTATCAAATACTGGCAGAAAACGACTACAACTCTTTACTGATGGGACTGGCTGACAATATAAAATCTTCATTCAGAAAAGGGAGCAGTGTTACAAGGCTTATCTATATCAATGCCTCTGTTTTTCTCTTAATTTCGATTACCTTAATTATAGGATACCTTCTGAATAACCAGGATATCCCTTCAAAAACACTTGATCTGTTATCTGTACCCGCTTCGCTGAAATCTTTGGCTGGCAGGCCCTGGACTCTCTTTACTTATATGTTTACCCATAAGGATATCTGGCATATCCTTTTCAATATGCTATGGCTCTATTGGTTTGGCATAATTTTTCTTGAGTATCTCGACCAGAGAAAACTTGTATCGGTTTACATTCTCGGTGGGCTCTGCGGAGCTGTAGTGTACATTCTTGGTTTCAACATTTTCCCGGCTTTCCAAGGTGTAGTGGATGAATCGGTTGCTATTGGCGCTTCAGCATCAGTGATGGCGGTGGTCATAGCAATTGCAGCTTATGTTCCTGATTACACGGTACAGCTCTTTCTTCTGGGGAAGATAAAGATAAAATATCTGGCACTGGCGATTTTTGTGCTTACATCAGTTATGGATTTTTCTGTCAATTCAGGTGGAAAGCTGGCACATATTGGCGGTGCTCTTTTCGGATATTTTTATACCCTTAGTTTAAAAAAAGGACATGATATCGGGAGAGGTATCAACTGGATTATTGATTTTTTTGCAACCCTTCTCAAGCCGCGCAAAAAGCTAAAAGTGACATATAAGAAACCTGCCACTGACTACGACTACAACAAAATCAAAAAGGAGCACCAGGAACAAATCAACCATATCCTTGACAAGATATCCAAAGGAGGATACGATAGCCTTTCAAAGGTTGAAAAGGACACACTCTTCAAAGAAAGCCAGAAGAAAAACTGACCAGTGAAAAAAATTGCATATAGAGCTCTGCTGGCTGTAAATATACTCTTTGCAGCATCTCTTCTTATATCTTACCTTGCCGTACATATAAGTCCTGATAAATTTGCTCTTCCTGCTTTTTTTGGTCTCGCTTACCCATATCTTCTACTTGTGAATATCCTATTGGCACTTACTTGGGCTGTATTGCTGAAATTCGAAGCACTGATTTCGGTCGTGATAATAGCTGCAGGTATTACTCATCTCAACAATTATTTAAAAATCAGCCGGTCGACAGGAAAAAAGGAAGGCACATTTAAGGTAATGAGCTACAACCTCCGTCTTTTCAATAACTTCGAGAGTCAGAACATCAGTTCAGAGAAAAAAGTGCTTGCCTTTCTGAAGGTGCAGAAACCTGATATTCTCTGCCTGCAGGAATTTTATGTCAATGGCGATCCCCTACAAAAGGATTCTTATGTGAAAAGTGCTCTGGGGGGCGGCTATTATTCGCATATGAAAATGATCGGTAACGGTAAAAGCCGTTACTATGGTATTGCAACTTATAGCAAGTATCCTATTGTCGGGAAGGGCGAGATAATACACACCGGGTCCTCAAGTCTCTCGATTTATACGGACATAGTTATTAAAAAAGACACTTTCAGGGTCTTTAACAACCATCTGCAATCTTTCAGGTTGAGAAGCATCGAGAAATCATTTCTTGAGGAGATGACAACACCTGACGACAAGGAGACTCTCGATGAGGTTAAGAATCTGTCTGTAAGCCTTAAGAAAGGATTCGTCAGGAGGGCCAGGCAGGCCCAGACAGTGAAAGCATGGGTTAACTCATCGCCTTATCCCGTGATTGTTGCCGGTGACTTTAATGACACACCCGTGTCATATTCATATCGCAAGATCCGGAAAGGACTGAATGATTCATTTGTCAGCTCAGGATACGGGGCTGGTTTCACCTACAGAGGCAACTATCCTCCTAACAGGATTGATTATATTCTTTATGACAACGCTCTTGAATGCCGGATATTCAATATAATAAGGATAAGATATTCAGATCATTATCCAATTGCAGCTTATTTTATTAAGAAGCCTTAAAATGGCAGCCTCCTGAAATCAACATTACCACCGCTTACTATAAGACCGGTTCTTTTATGCCTGAAAAACTCCGGATTTTCCTTCACGATTGCCAGAACGGTTGCTGATGATGGCTCAATAACTATCTTCATTCTTTCCCACACCATAAGCATGCATTCAACAATTGTTTCCTCCCGGGCAGTAAAAATATTATCAACATTTTTTCTGATTATTGAGAATGTAAGTTCGCTGAGCGATGTGAGCAGTCCGTCAGCTATTGTTATTGGGTTTACCGAGGGGACAATTCTGCCGGTAAGAAATGACTCTCTGGCATCGCTGGCATTGAGAGGTTCAGCACCGATAACACTTATTTTGCCGTTAATGCCTTTTACAGCCGTTGAGGTTCCGCTAATTAATCCGCCGCCCCCGATCGGTGCGATAATAATTTCCAGATCAGGTATCGTATTCAGTAATTCAATCGATGCAGTGCCCTGTCCGCAAATTACATTGAAATTATCATAGGGATGAACCAGTATTGCACCGGTTCTGTCAATTATTTTTTGAGCCGCTTCTTCACGAGCCTGAAGGGTTGGTTTACAGAATGTGATTTCAGCTCCATATCCCTTGACTGCGTTTTTTTTGACCTCAGGTGCGGTTTCAGGCATCACAATGAAAGCTTTAACATTGTTCATTCGCGCTGCCAGGGAAAGTGCTGCCGCATGATTTCCTGATGAATGAGTTACAACTCCCCTTTGTTTTTCTTCATCATTCAGTGAGAGGACAGCATTTGTCGCTCCCCTGAACTTGAATGCTCCCACCTTCTGGAAATTCTCGCATTTGAAGAATAATTCACTCTCAAATATTTTATTCAGCTGCTGAGAGGTTAATACCGGCGTCTGATGAATATATGGTTTTATTCTGGCATGAGCTGACCGGATATCAGAGAGGGAAGGGAGATTCATTTCTCATAAAATTAGAGACATACCAAATTAACAAAAAAGCTGCCCGAAATGAGCAGCTTTTTAATATTATTATAATCCATTATTATCCGAAAATACTGAACGCGACTGTCACCCCTGCCATAACTACGGCAACCATCGACATCAGTTTTATGAGGATATTCATTGAAGGACCACACGTGTCTTTAAACGGATCTCCAACGGTATCACCAACAATACTTGCTTTGTGGCATTCACTTTTCTTGCCACCATAATTGCCTCTTTCAATGAATTTCTTGGCATTATCCCAGGCGCCACCGGCATTATTCAGCATGCTGGCAAGAGTGAAGCCTGTAGTCATTCCACCCATAAGCAGACCAACAACCCCAGGAACTCCAAAAATGATTCCTGTAACAACAGGAACTATAATAGCCATAAGGGCCGGAACTACCATTTCCTTCTGTGCCCCTTTGGTTGCAATTGCAACACATTTTGCATATTCAGGTTTTCCGGTTCCTTCCATGATGCCCGGGATCTCCCTGAACTGGCGCCTGACCTCATCGACCATTCGTCCTGCATTCCTTCCAACAGCTTTCATTGCCATTGCGACAAACACAAAAGTCATCATTGCTCCAATGAACAGTCCTGCCAATAGTATCGGGTTGAATAATGACAGGTTATATGCTGATACAAAATCCTTGATGCCTGCATTAGTAACCAGAATTGCATGCTGTCCGGCCTGAACAACTGCAGGTGCATGACTCTTATAAAACAGTACATCGCCAATCTGTTTATAACCATCGACGCTTTTGTCAGCAAGCCTGCCAAGCCACAGCTTAACTTCTTCCATATAAGCTGCAACAAGTGCAAGTGCCGTAAGGGCAGCTGAACCTATTGCAAATCCTTTTCCAGTGGCGGCAGTAGTATTTCCAAGACCGTCAAGTGAATCAGTTCTTTCCCTTACTTCTTGTGGAAGTTCTGACATCTCAGCATTACCTCCGGCGTTATCGGCAATTGGTCCGAATGCATCAGTTGCAAGAGTAATTCCGAGCGTAGAAAGCATTCCCACTGCTGCAAAACCGACGCCATAAATACCTGTGGCAAAGTTGTGGAATCCACCGGCAAAACCGTAGGCGGCGATAATACCTGCAACAATTGTAAGAACCGGAACCCAGGTTGAAAACATTCCAACGGCCATACCTTCAATAATTACTGTGGCTGGCCCTGTCTGGGATTGTTTTGCTATACCTTGAGTAGGCCCATATCCGTCTGATGTAAAATATTCTGTGGCCTGACCGATAATAACACCGGCAACAAGACCTGAAACTGCAGCCCCGAACACACCCCAGGTTATCCAGTTTGCCCAGGCCATGATTGCAAGCACAACAAGGATAAGAGCAGAGCTCCCTCCTGTGCCAAGAAGAAGTGCACGAAGAAGAGTCTTTGGAGATGCATCTTCTTTTGTCCTTACCATATAAATACCTGCTATTGAAAGCAATATGCCTATTGCTGAGACCAGCATCGGAGCTATAATGGCTTTTATCTGATAATCACCCTGGCCAGCTATGGCCGGAAGAGCAGCCCCCAGAGCGGCAGTAGAAAGGATTGATCCTGCATATGATTCATAAAGGTCTGCGCCCATTCCGGCAACGTCACCAACATTATCACCAACGTTATCAGCAATTGTTGCCGGGTTACGAGGGTCATCTTCAGGTATACCGGCTTCCAGTTTACCAACAAGATCAGCCCCGACGTCAGCAGCTTTTGTAAAGATGCCGCCTCCGACACGGGCAAAGAGAGCCTGAGTTGATGCACCCATTCCAAAAGTGATCATTGTAGCAGTAATTTCTACAAACGCCTGGTGCTGATCAATTCCCTGCTGAACAAATGTAAGACCAAGCCAGTGGAGACCTGATGCCATGTGCTCGGGTGTAAAGATAACCTTGGTAAGCAGAAGGAACCACAATGCAATGTCGAGTAATCCAAATCCCACGACAACAAGGCCCATAACTGCACCGCTCCTGAGAGCAATCTTTAAACCTCTGTTCAAGGATTTCGAAGCGCCCCATGCAGTCCTGTTTGACGCATATGTTGCAGTTTTCATTCCCAGATAACCGCAAAGCCCGGAGAAGAAACCTCCTGTAAGGAAGGCGACCGGGACAAATGGGTTCTGTACACCCATGTAGGCAAGAATGGCCAACAAAACAGCAAGAACAATGAATACCTTGGTAACAACAGTGTACTGGCTTTTCAGGTAGGCCATAGCGCCTTCCCTGACGTATGCAGCAATCTCCTGCATTTTTTCTGTTCCTTCCTCTTCTTTCTTCATTCCCTTGAAGAAAATCCAGGCGAACAATAACGCAGTTAATGCTGAAATCGGGACAATCCAGAATAAGCTACTAATCATAATATAAATTTTAAATGTTCAACAATTATTGCTATAAATCCTTTTATGGATAATAATTCCTGTAATTCTGAAAAATAAAATTTATAAGAATTCTATTTATTTGTCTGTTCAGAGGTTGATATTAATAAAAATATTTTGATTTGCATTGTTAAAAAAATAATATAAGCTCCTCATTTTATTAACAATAAGCAATACAATAAGAAACCTGTTGTCTCTTTCAGACTGACAGGTCATAACAGGTGGTCATGAGGACCGCTCTATTCTCCAATAGGTAATTATAAACTATCTGTTTTAGTGAAAAATCTAATGTGACTTTGCTGTAGCGATTATCATTTTCGCATTCAATGCGTTTCCTAAAGAAAGGACATTTACCAGATCCTGAATGGGCAGCGTATTATCAACACGCAGCATGATGAAGGCGTCCGGATAATGCGCCAGTTCTTTTTTCAGTTGTGCTTCAAGCCCATCAAAAGGAACCTGGGTATTATCCACGAAATAAACCTTCTCTTTCGTCATTGTCAGGTTAATCTCTCTTTTCTGAATCGACTGGCTGCTCTTTGAACTGGGTAATGAAACCTTTATCATGCTTGGATTGAGCAGAGTGGAAGTGATGATGAAGAACAGCATGAGAAAGAACATGATGTCGTTCATCGAGGAAGTGAATACTTCGATAGTAAAGTCTTTTTTCTTACGAAGCTCAATCATTTTGAAGGGCTTTTAAGAAGGTCAATGAAATTCATTGCGTTCCATTCAAGCTGGTGGATGGCTTTATTTAAGAGCTGGTTGAGCCAATGGTAGCCTATATAAGCCAGAATACCGACAATAAGCCCCGAAGCGCTGCTCACCATTTTGGTATAGAGTCCGGCAGAAACAGTGCCGATACTGACATCGCTCGTCATTGAAATATTATAAAATATCTTTATAACCCCGATTATGGTACCGAGAAAGCCGAACATCGGAGCAATTCCGGCAATGACCGCAAGAATCTGTACATTTTTTTCAAGGTCATAAACCTCAAATTTTCCAGCTATCTCAATTGATTCTTCAATCTCTTTGATAGGCTTGCCAATGCGTGAAATTCCTTTCTCGATCATTCTGGCTATAGGCTTGGGAGTATTCTGGCAAAGCGTAAGGGCAGAATCGGTTTGTCCTTTTAGAATAAAGTCATGGATACTGTTCATGAAGTCCACGTCTGCACTAATATGACGCCTTATAGTCAGGTAACGTTCAATAAAAACATAAATAGCTATTATAGAAAGAATAAGGATGGGTATCATGATAATACCACCCTTCATCACGATATCCATCATAGACATCATATGTGGGGCAGGTTGCGATGGAAGCGCAGGAGCAGCCGAAATAGCTTTATTCAGCGTATCAAAAGCCGATGTGTTATACAAAAGAGTTGCTGTCATTTTGATTTGAATATATCATTATAATCTGAAACAAAGTTTTTTAAGAAAAATTGTTCGCAATCGTGGCATTTTCCTATCGGCCTGACGACAGAATTTACTGTTGGCTTGTTAAAGCCTTAAATATATAAAAATTCCGGCAGGTTTCCCTGCCGGAATTTATAATGATAATATTAAGGTTCAAAAGGTTGTTTCTTAAATCCGCCTCGTTTAGAGAACAGGATTGATCCTACAATAATTGCAATACAGAAAAATCCCGAAGTTATCATACCTGCCTGTGATTGCCCTGGTAGCTGATAAACAACAAGAACGGGAGCACAAAGAAGTGAAACCATATTTATAACCTTGATCATCGGGTTAAGAGCAGGTCCTGCTGTATCTTTGAGAGGATCTCCAACAGTATCACCAACAACAGCTGCCTTGTGGGCTTCCGATCCTTTGCCGCCATAAAGACCATCTTCGATGGTTTTTTTAGCATTATCCCATGCACCACCTGAAGTTGACATAAATACTGCAAGCATCTGTCCTGAAAGAATTACTCCTGCAAGAAAACCTCCAAGAGCTTCAACACCCAGTAAAGCTCCCACGCAAATAGGAGATAACACTCCAATTAATGCCAAAGGGATAAGCTCTCTTTGTGCCGATTTTGTACAAATATCAACAGCATTCTGATAATCAGGTTTTACTTTCCATTCAAGAACTCCGGGGATTCTGAACTGACGGCGCACTTCATCGACAATCTGAGCAGCAGCTCGTGTTACTGCATTTATTGTCAGAGAAGAGAATAGCCATGGGATAACTCCTCCGATAAGGAATCCGACAAATATCATAGGAACTGAAATACGAATACCGGTACCGAGTAATGATGCTGCCTGATTAAGTCCTGACTGGATCTGAACTTTACTTACATCGGTAATGAAAGATCCGAACAATGAAACAGCAGCAATAACGGCTGAACCGATAGCAACTCCTTTGGTAATAGCTTTAGTAGTATTCCCGGTAGCATCCAGGGCATCCATAATCTTGCGCGATTCCTTATCAAGATGTGATAATTCACCGATACCGTTTGCGTTGTCAGCAATAGGCCCGAAAGCATCCATTGCTACGTTGTTACCGGTAAGAGTAAGCATCCCTATACCTGTCATTGCCACTCCATAAAGAACATAAGTCACAGGCATCCCATGATAAATCATGATCGAAGCAAAAATTGTGATCGCAATCACTAATGTCTGCCACACGGCAGCTTCAAATCCATAACTCAATCCCTTTAATAACAGAGTCGCGGAACCGGTTTTTGAATTTTTCGCGATATCCCTGACAGGACGAAATTTACCGTCTGTAAAACGTTTGGTGATTTCATCAAGTGAAATTGCAAGAAAGATACCTACTACAACCGATAAGAATGAACGCCAGTCATGGAGATAGAAAAATGAAATCAGTCCGAATAGCAGAATGCTTATTGCAGCTGAGGAATAGAACCCTTTATTAATTGCTGCAAGTGCATTGTGACTCTCCGAATTCTTATTCACTTTAACAAGGTAAGTGCCTATTACGGAAGAGAAAACTCCAATACCTCTCACCATAAGCGGGAAAATAATCCATGAAAGCTCATGTGTTTTGGTAAAAAGAGCAACCCCGAGTATCAAGGTTGATACAATTGTCACTTCATACGATTCGAATATATCTGCAGCCATCCCGGCGCAGTCACCAACATTATCCCCTACCAGGTCTGCAACAACTGCGGCATTACGTTCGTCATCTTCAGGAAGGCCTGCTTCGACTTTTCCTACAAGGTCAGCACCTACGTCTGCAGCTTTTGTATAAATACCGCCACCAACTCTCATGAAGAGGGCCAGCAATGTACCACCAAAGCCAAATCCAAGCAGAGTATCGGGTGAAGCAACTCCAAAAATAAGAAATATCGCTGTGCCACCAAGCAAGCCTAAACCATCTGTAAGCATACCGGTTACGGTACCTGCCCGGTAAGCAATTTTCAGTGCTTCACCAAAGCTTCTTCTTGAGGCTGAAGCTACCCGGACGTTTGCCTGAACAGCCATTCTCATACCGAACTGTCCAACCATCAGAGAAAATACAGAACCCATTATGAATGCTATTGCACGGCCAAAGCCCATGATCAGCTTAAGTGACTGGTCAGGATAACCTGCAAAACGTAATTTCGCCTCATCTGAAGGGGGAACCACGTAAACCGATAAAAACAGGATTACTGTAAAAACACAAATCAGAGGGACAATAGTTTTTAATTGCCTTTTCAGATATGCGTTAGCTCCCAAACGTATCCCGTTCCAAACATCCTGCATTTTTTCTGTTCCTTTATCGTAAGCCAAAACCTGCTTGCGAAGAAACAACGCATAAGCCAATCCTAAGAATGCTATAAGAAGCACAATCCATAGACCTATGACCTCAAATGGGGTTGCCCCCGGTAAACTTAACATAATTGATTACTAATTAATAATTTATACTAAATAGATCTAAAAAATTCATAATTAATGTTCTCCAGTTCCATCATGGTTGGATAAGGATAAAAAGCCATTTCATCTTTTGCTCCTACATAAAATCCCGTCTCAATTGTTCTGTAAAGCAGAAGACCGGAAAATACTCTCTGGACAGTTTTCATGTGCTTCTCATATTCGCCGCTCAGTATCTCAAGACAATCCCGCAAGTGGCCGACATTGGAATATGGAATTTGCTCAGCTGAACCATTTAGCGGATTTGTAGCCAACTCTCCAAGCTTCAGCTCAACAAAAAACAGCTTGGGCAGAACAACTGAAGTCGATCCGTCAGTAAGCTTTTTCAGGAATGCCGAAGGAGGAAGCTCGCTTGCAACCAGCGGCGTTACAGGACATAATTCCTGGTAAAGATGCAGGGCGCTTTGAGGCTCCCGACTTTTGTTATAATCTGCTCTTTTCAATTCAAGAATACTACCATTATCTGCTGTCAGGTAAAGGCTTTTTAATGCTGATACAGGAATCGTTTCCAGAACCCTGTAAACAGACAGATAAACAGAACTTTTCGGACTGCCATCTTCCTTGGCAACACATCTCCTGTTCAGGCTATCCATATCAATGAGGTTTTCAATTTTTGAAAGGTCAACCTCAAAAAAGATTACCTGTCCTTTGTTGCGTTTTTTTGTTCCTGTCGAAAGATACATTCCAAATTCTTCAGGAGGAAGCATAGAAGCAACGAGAGCTTCAGGAGTGCATGTAAGATAAATGTATTTACTCATGATGTTAGTATTAATGTTTTATTGATCAGCGTTTTTACTATTAGCAAAATCAAAATCTGATATGAAAAATATTGACACCAAATATAAGCCAGATTTATTTCCCAAGAAAGAGAAAAATAGCTTTTCATTATCATTTATCATATGCTGATTTCTAGTTTTTTCACTGTTACATTTATTACCTTTGGCATGAATAAAAAGAAAATGCAAGTATAACTAAAAACAGAATTGGAAATAATTATGGCTGACTTCTTTTATGATAAAATAGCAGATAGACTAGGCGGCAAAAGCTTTGGAAAATCGACAGTTATATACAAATTTGAACTTATCAAAAGAGCAAAGGCTGCTGCAAGAATTGCTCATCCAGATATTAAACTTATAGATATGGGTGTCGGTGAACCGGACTGGCCTGCCGATGACCTTGTTGTAAAATCTCTGGCCGAAGAAGCAGGCAAGCCCGCCAACAGGTGGTACGCCGATAATGGTATCCCTGAGTTCCAGATGGCTGCAGCAGGATATCTTGAAAATATTTATGGCCTAAAGGGGTTGAACCCGGCAGAAAATATCGTTCATGGCATCGGCTCAAAACCCGTTCTTGCCATGCTCCCGGTTTGTTTTATCAATCCTGGCGATATTCTTCTGACAACAGTACCCGGCTATCCTGTAACTGCAACATATACAAAATACCTGGGAGGTGAAGTCTATAACCTTCCATTGCTTGAATTAAATTCATTCCTCCCTGACCTCCACTCAATTCCCAGAACAATCCTTGGGAAGGCAAAGCTCCTATATCTCAATTATCCAAATAATCCAACAGGGGCAGTTGCCAGCAAGGATTTCTTCAAAGAGGTGGTTGATTTTGCATTGAAAAATAATATCATAGTAATTCATGATGCAGCCTACGCCGGATTAACCTATGATGGGTATAAACCCTTGAGTTTCCTTTCGGTTGAGGGAGCCATGGAGGTGGGTATCGAAGTCCATTCACTTTCAAAAGCTTTCAATATGACAGGATGGAGGATCGCATTTGTATGTGGGAACAGCAAGGCGATAAGTGCCTATGCCACTGTCAAGGACAATACTGACTCAGGACAGTTCCGGGCTATCCAGAAAGCTGGCATCCAGGCACTGAAACATCCTGAAATTACCGAACGAACCATCGAAAAGTATTCCAGGAGATTCAATCTCCTTGTTGATGCCCTTAATGAGGCTGGGTTCGCGGCAAAGAAACCTAAAGGTTCCTTCTATTGCTATGTTAAGGCTCCTGAAGGCACTGAGGACGGGATAGTATTCAAAACAGCATCTGAATTTTCAGAGTTTCTTATAAGGGAATCATTGATTTCAACAGTACCATGGGATGATGCCGGTAAATATGTCCGCTTTTCTGTCACATTTGAAGCAGATTCCATTCAGCAGGAAAAAGAGGTAATCAATGAGATGAAAGCCAGAATGATGAAGATAAAGCTGAAATTCTGATTAGTGTTAATTATTTCACACTGAATAAATTAATAAGTATTGGATAAGCCCGGGATATCTGCAATCATTATTACCTTCAACGAAGTTTCGTCAATCGAAAGGTGTCTCTCATCCCTTGGCGGCATTGCTGATGAGATAATTGTCGTTGACTCCTACTCTGAAGATTTCACTAAAGAGATCTGCCGGAAATACAATGCAAGATTTATAACGCATGAATTCACAGGGTTCATGGATCAGAAAAACTATTCTCTCACCCTTGCCTCCTTTGACTATATATTGTCGCTTGATGCAGACGAAGCATTAAGCCCGGAACTTCATGATTCTCTGGCTGAAGTTAAAAACGACCTGGTTGCTGATGGTTACCTGTTTAACAGGCTTGGAAGCTTCAACGGGCAATGGATAAGACACTCGGCCTGGTATCCCGACAGGCAGCTCCGTCTTTTTAAAAAAGATATGGGTGAATGGGGAACAATAAACGTC
>Ga0224523_1000175_pt1 | contig 40778 bp, 35 predicted proteins | sample CFST50metaG_FD_182732 | JGI IMG/M metagenome (GOLD analysis project Ga0224523, IMG submission 182732) | Peat soil microbial communities from Stordalen Mire, Sweden - C.F.S.T50 | ecosystem: Environmental > Terrestrial > Soil > Wetlands > Peat | place: Sweden: Norrbotten County, Stordalen Mire... | reverse complement strand
CGAATATAGCGGGATTATCAGAGCAGAAATTCCATATCCAATAAGCATAAATGGTTTATTCCTGCCAATCTTATCGCTCCAGAAACCCGATAGAGTTTTTACCAGCGCGGCAGTGCTCTCGGCAATTCCCTCAATCAATGACAAGCTTGTTTTTGAAGCGCCGATTGAGAGAAGGAACATAGGCATTACCGAGTAAACCATCTTTACTGAGGTATCCGTAAGAAAGCTGGTCAACCCTGTAAAAAGGATGTTCCTGTTAAATCCAAAAAGCTTTTTCTCTTTCCCGGGGATAGTATTCATTTCTGTTTCTTGGGTTATTATTTTACTCATTCAGCTTATTTTCTTTCTCTTCTATATCCAGATTATTAGCCAGCCGAAGCAACTTTATTGTGCTGAAAATATTGACGATAAATAAAATGGCACATACAAATATTGCAGAATATATGATAGATCCATTTAAAAGCACTTCAGCCACTAAGATGGCGGAAACAATTATTCTTACTTCTGTTGGTCCGACCAGACCGGAATCAATGGTATATTTCCCGGTGGCTTTATATCTTAACAGGGTAGTTATTATAGCCCAGCCATAAAGGACAACAAACCCGAATCCCAGAATTTTCCAATTGCCATCTGTATAAATCATATATCCGCAACCTATTATAATGGTGGTCAGCCAGTCGACTGTAAGATCGAGAGAGAATCCATACCATCTTCTGGGTTGGTTGCGGAAGTATGCAAGCCTGCCATCAAGGGAATCGCCGAACCAGTTTATTCCAAATCCCGGAATTCCAAGTAAAAGATAATCTTTGTTGATATAAGTTGCTAAAATGAAACTTAACAATACAGTCAGACTTCCCATAAATCCTATAAAGGTGAGCATATCTGATTTAATCCAGGAAGGGATACGCTGAACTAAAAAAACGAGAGCATCCTGCTCATACCTTTTCAGCAGATTGGTCCTTGATCTGTCTTTTGTAATGGTTTTCAGTATTTCTAATGCTTCCTGAGATAAAAAGGACTTCATATATATGGTTTTAATTATATTGTTACTTTATTCGTATACCATCCAGTTAACTTTTTCAGTGCTGATCGGCATACCGCCACCAGGCAACTGTACCGCCGATCCCCACGATTGTTGTGAGTCCGAGGATCACATAACTTATTATTTCCGGCTTCGGGCTGAATGGTCCGGAAACCCCACTGATCAGACCAGGAATCGCCCAGGGGAAATAAGGCGTTATTGATGGCAGACCAAGAAAAAGAAACTGTGTTGAAATTAGGAGAAGGATAGTAATTCCAACAGGCAGAAGATAACCCCTGCTGATACAAGTTATAAGAGAGATAACAGGGAACAGGAGTATTGTCATCAGTGAACTTACTGAATAGATCCTTAAATTTTTCAACATAAATTCACTGCTCCAGCCATCAAGATGAACTGCAAGGCCTGCCACTAGTGCGCATACAAAAAGAAGGCTCATAAGCAGAAGACTCCAGGTGAAGGCAATGACGAATTTTGCCAGAACAATATTTACACGTGACACTGGAAGAGCAAGCAGATCTTTGATCACCCTGTCGGAATACTCCCTGCCAAAAACCCATATTGTCACTATTGCCGGACCAACCAGCCCAAGAATAAGGGCCATCTGAAGCATGAGTCCGAAAAATACATGCCAGTCAGCTTTTGCTATAAAAGAAGCTTTTGTGCTCAGGATGGCTGAATTGCCTGCAATTTCAGGATGCTTTGCAATCAGCATCATAAAGCCAAGCATAAAGGAGATAAATGCAAAAGATATGAATGTTCCCCATAACATCTTTGATTTCAGGGCTTTGTTCATCTCAACATAAAGTGCTGCAGCAAGCTCTTTCATCGTTCACCTCCCTTCATCTTAATTACCCTGAGAAAAAATGTTTCAAGATCTTCCTCTTCAACTTTGACCAGAGAAGGAGGGAATCCTGAGTTTACAAGAATAGAAGAAATCTTCTCCGGATATGAAACTGCCTCTTTATCTTTTATCTCCAGAACACCTTCATCTGTCAGAACATTGGAGAATCCACTCTTTTCCAGTATATTTCCCGCACCCATTATATCTTTGGATTTTATCTGCAAACAAACTTTTCTCTGGTTTTCCATATCACTTACTGAAGATTCATGAAGGAGCACTCCCTCATGAATGATACCGATACGAGTGGCAAACTTCGATATTTCACCGAGAATATGACTTGAGATGAATACTGTAACGCCTTTATTAAGAGCAAGGTCTATCAGCATTTCCCTGATCTCGACTATACCTGCCGGATCAAGCCCGTTTGCCGGCTCATCGAGAAGAAGAAGCGACGGATTATGTATCATGGCTTTTGCAAGCCCCAGCCTCTGTGAGTTGCCAAGAGATAGGTTTTTTGCAATTATATCACTGTATTGCCCCAGATTGAGCTTATCGATTATGAGATCAACACATCCGGGATCTTTTATCATTCTCAGGTGTCTGATCAGATTAAGATTTTCTCTGACTGTAAGGTCGGGATATGAATAAGGCACTTCAACAAGGTAGCCTATATCTTTCCACATGGACGGGTTGCCAGGAGTTACTTTTACACCATTCAGATAAGCTGCTCCCGTCGTTGATCCTACCATTCCAAGAAGCATCCTGATAGTTGTTGTTTTCCCTGCTCCGTTGAGCCCCAGGAATCCATAGATTTCGCCATGGTTGACATTTATCGAAACATTATCGACAGCCTTCAGCTTACCATAATGCTTTGACAGATTTTCAGTTCTGATTACTGTTTCCATCAGTTATTTACTAATTCTGAAACACCTTCAGTAAAGATATAGGACTTGCCCTTTTCCGTAGTTTTCATCTCTGCCATCTTTCCATGATAAGAAAGTTTCAGCGGGTTGCCCAGCTTTGATGTTATCCTTGCCTCTTTAAGCGTTCCGTTTTCCCAGTCAATATTGACCTCGAATCCACCCCGGGCCATTATCCCGTAAATATGCCCGGTTTTCCAGGCAGAAGGGAGCGCCGGCAGCAATTCAACTTCTCCGGCATGGCTTTGCAAAAGCATTTCAGTAATACCTGCAGTACCTCCAAAATTTCCATCGATCTGGAATGGAGGATGATTATCGAAGAGGTTACTCATCGTCGATTTTGTAAGGAGAGCGATTACATTTTCGTATGCTTTTTCTCCGTCTTTAAGGCGGGCATAAAAGTTGATGATCCAAGCCCGGCTCCATCCGGTATGTCCTCCGCCATGAGCAAGCCGGTATTCAATTGTCTTCCTGGCAGCTTCAAGCAATTCGGGATTCTTCTGCTGCGTTATCTGGTTCCCCGGATGAAGCCCGTAAAGATGTGAAATATGCCTGTGCCCGGGTTCCTGTTCTTCAAATTCCTGCGGCCATTCCATTATCCGTCCGTCAGTACCGATTTTTGTGGGTGCAAGTTTATCAAGAGTCTTCTCCATCTTTGCTCTGAAAGGCTTGTCTGTGTCAAGCAGAATGCTGGCATCTATCGTATTCTGAAGGAGATCGCGGATTATCATATGGTCCATTGTTGGCCCCATGACCATGCTGGCGCTTCCTCCTCCCGGGCTATTGAAACTATTCTCAGGTGAAATGGATGGTCCTGAAACAAGGAATCCTGTCTTTGGGTCAGTGATAAGCCAGTCCATGCAGAATTGCGCAGCCTCCTTCATTACAGGATATGATTTTGTTCTGAGGTATTCCCTATCACCGCCAAACTGGTAGTGATCCCAGATATTCTGGCAGCTCCATGCAATGCCCATTGGCCACATACCATACCTGATGGCACCGGTAGGTTCTGTGAAATGCCAGGGGTCAGTTGTATAATGTGCTACAATGCCGTTCATACCATAAACCTGCCTGGCCGTTCTGCGGGCATTTGGACGCAAGGCATCGATAAAGTCGATGAAAGGTTCTACTGTCTCACTCAGGTTTGTTATTTCGGCCGGCCAGTAATTCATCTGAATGTTTATATTGATGTGATAATCGGCGCTCCATGGCGGATGAAGGCCATCGGCCCAGATACCCTGAAGGTTTGCAGGCAGGCCTCCGGGACGAGAACTGCTGATGAGAAGATATCGTCCGAACTGGTAATACAATTCTATAAGATCAGTGTCAGCATAACCATTTTGCATGGCAGCAACCCTGGCATCAGTAGTAAAGAAATTTCCATCGCTTGAGCCCAGATCGATTGATACACGGTTGAATAATGACTGGTAATCAGCAATATGTTCATTTTTGATATCAGAATAGGTGCGTTTTGCCAAGTCTTCCATCCTGGCGGAAGTTATCACTGCAGGATCTTTTCCGAAATAATCCGTTGCAGCTGTCAGAAATATTGTAACCTCATCAGCTTTTTCCACCCTTATAGTATCTCCGCCTGAGGCTGTCATCCCTCCTGAAGCGGTGAGCTTCAGCCTGGCAAACATATTGACACCGTATCCATTGCCCACATGCTCATGCATTTCGATATCATTTCCGCTTGCTGATATTTCAGGTTTTGCTCCTTCGCGGGATAATTTAAGCGTGAATGTAAGTGCCCCCGGCTTGTCGGCAGTGAGCTTCATTACAAGACCCTGACCGGGATGGCTGGAGAATATTTCCCGCAGATAATTCACTCCTCCTGCATTGTATGATACCCTGGCTATAGCTTCATTTATATCGAGCTCGCGCCTGTAATCTGATACTTCGCCCTGCTTCCCGAACTTCAGATAGATGTCACCGAGAGCCTGGTACGAGGCGGCCGGGTTTCCGGGTTTATAGTTGAGAATACCTTTCTGTGCCAGAGCTTCAGCCTCTTTATATTTTCCTTCAAAAAGCAGCTGTCTTACTTTTGGCAGCGTTTTCAGTGCATCGGGATTAGCATCCCATCGTTCACCTCCGGTCCAGACAGATCCTTCATTAAGTTCCAGTCTCTCATTTTCCACATTACCGAAAACCATTGCTCCGAGACTTCCATTTCCTACAGGGAGAGCATCATTCCAGGTATCTGCCGGTTTGTTGAACCAAATCTTCAAAGGTGATTGCGTGTTCTGGCCTATAAGTAACGATGTGTTCAATAGTTGCATAAAGGAAATTGCAATTATAAGTTTGAGTATATTAAATTTCATCGTACTGATATTTGTATGGTAAATTTATAACAATAAATCCATCGCAGGGGAATAAAAAAGGGACATATAACTGTATGTCCCTATAATGTGATTTAATGACATTTTATTTTTTCAGCAGGTCGCGTATCTCTGTAAGAAGGATCTCTTCTTTTGAAGGTGCAGGAGGAGCTGCAGGGGCTGTTTCTTCCTTCTTTTTAGCTGCATTAATAGCTTTAATGATCACAAATACAGCAAAAGCGACAATTAAAAAATCAAAAGTAACCTGAAGGAAATTTCCAAAATTCCAGGTAACAGCAGGATGTGTGTCTGTAGCTGCCTTCATGACTAATTTAAGATCGGTAAAATTTACGCCGCCAATGATAAGTCCAAGAGGTGGCATGATGATGTCGCTTACAACTGATGATATGATTTTGCCAAAGGCAGCGCCAATGATAATACCGACAGCCATATCGACAACATTGCCTTTCATTGCGAAGGCTTTGAATTCATCAACTAGTTTCATAATGTAAGGTTTTAGTAATTGGTAATTAGTTAATGGTTAATAGTTAAGTTAATTGTTTCGGGTTGTAATTTATCAGAATTTACATGAAAATCCTACGCCTAAGATTTCCTTGAATTGAACTTTTGATCCAACAGATTCGCCGGCAACTATTTTACCGTCACCATTTTTATCATAAGGCACTTTGATTTTATCATCATAAATGAGGTCAGTATTGAAGTTGGCGGAAATGTACTTATTGATTTTCATTGTAATCAGGTTTTCCCAGTTCACAACAATATTCTGAGGATTTTTAAGATAGTCGGAGAACAGATCGACTTTGGAAGTAAAAGAGACATTTTTCATGAGTTCATTTTTGAAATCGCTCTTCGAATATATGATTCTTAAATATCCACCAAATTCACTCAATGACTTTTCTCCTGGTTTTACCCCGAATGCACCTGCATTAGAAAGTGCTGTATCGCAGACAAAAGTAAATTTTACAGTCACCGGTGCGATGAATGCACTGAAATAAGCATTAGGTTTATAATCCATTCCGAGGGCAAGTAAAAGGTATGCCGGAGAAAACAGATTTGATATTTTTGCCTTTGTAGAATCATTGATATAATTGTAGCCAGGGGCCATCTGGGTTTTAAAGTTCAGAAGGGTGGCATAGTAGAAATTTTTGAAAGCCTCCCGTCCGTATTTTGATAAGAAGTCAAATCTGTCATCAGTTTTTCTGTAGGAACTATTCTTCCCCTCTTTTAAAAGACCATAACCAATGTCCAATGAATTATCCCAGCGGGATTTGCCTTTTTTAAGATTAGCAAAAACGCTGAAGATTCCGTTGACATTAAAAGAATTCTGTCCCCCTGCAGCCCAGTTGGTAAGGGATGTCTGTGCCAGATTAAGAGAAGCGACTCCCCCCGATTTCCATCCCTGGGTTGTATCTGCAGCAAGCGACCTGAGGGTTTTCTCGGTTTCAGTCACCTGCCCGAAGGCAGTTATGCAAAATATTGACAATAAGAAAACAGATGCAATTAGCTTGCTTTTCATGGCAATCAGTATTAAGTTAAAATCTATTACTAAAAATCATAATATTCACATTGAGCATTGCTTGATTGGCAATGCCGGCGAACTTCAGGCTTCGTTATCCTTTCAAAGATAAAAATAAATATTCCTGATAAATTCAGGAGGAATTGTAATTATTAGTTCATGGAGAAGATAGCGCTACTTTTATCCGCGGCGTTATGGCAATCCTGAAAAAAGTGATGTAGAAATTACAGCTACTATTTTTTTTCTTTTACGCTGTCGACCAGATACTGAGAATCGCCCCTCCAGAATACAGAGCTTTTCATCTGCCTGTAATGAACAATGATCGTTGAACCCTGAAGTGTGTCAAATTCCCTGACAAGGCTTCTATTGGTGACCGTGAAGAGGAACTTCTCTGATGCTATTGCAACATCGCGGTTCGACGAAACGCTGCTAAGGACCATTTCGCCTTCATAGGTTTTGAAGATAACTCCCTTATGTGAAAACTTCTGCAGCAGCCCTGCTCTGTAACCTTCGCTGTAAGTAAAGAAATACTTCATATAAACAAAGGCAGCCAGAAATACCAACAAAAGGGTCAGAATCCATCTGAATGTTTTTCTGAATTTACTGGCTATACTTGCACGGGCTCCGGTATTTTTAGGATTCTCTGTTATACTCATTTAATTTAATTATTAATAGTTGTTGTGAATTTTCTCCCGTCTTCTTTACAAATCTTCTTTATCAGCTTTCTGCCCGACATAACGCCTGTTGGCAATCCACCACCGGGGGCAACCCACTGGCCGCACATATAAAAGTCATTCAGCCCTGGCAGTGTCTGGGACATTGGCTTCATCATTACGTTTGCATTCATAGGTGTAATAAGCCATCCTTCGAAGCACCCTTTCCAGTTTCCGGTGTATCGTTCAAAGGTCATCGGTGTGGCTATATTAGTCATTTCGACTTGTGATGAGATCCCTGGAAATCTTTGTTCAAGAAGTTCCTGAATCTGCTTGCCGACTTCCTCTTTCTTCCTGTTGTATGCATCCTTATCTTCGGAAAGTTTCTTCCAGTAGGTATAATCTGACTGCAGCATTACTGTCATAACTGTCTTGCCGGCGGGAGCAAGCGATTTGTCCTGGTTATATATATGGACAGGCAATCGACTAATTGTGGCATCTGCAATCACTGTTGGCTTTTCGAGCTGATATGAGAAGCCGGAAATAGTCTTCGGTTCATCGTCGAAAGTTCGGTTAACGCCAAATCCTGCAAAGATTAGTGACGGAAACGTAGGCCATTTTTCATAAGGCTCATGTGTTTTGTCATCGGCATATTTATCATCGAGCATTTTATAAATTGTGTTATACCCATCTGCTGCGGAGACGATTCTTGAAGCATTAAATACTGATCCGTCACTTAGTTTTATACCGGTTGCCTTGTTATTTTCTGTCAATACCTTCTCAACTTTTTTATCATAGTTTATAACTCCTCCAAGCGCAGTATATCGTGCTTCAAGGGCTCTCGACATAGGCAAAGATCCCCCAATGGGATAACCGGCGTTCTTCTTATGCAGATAAGCAAAAGTAAAGAGCATGAACAGCATTGAAAAGTCAGGAAGCCATAGTTCATTAAAGGCATCTTTCAGCAGTGGGTCACTGAAACGGGAAGAGAAATCCTGGGAGGTCATTTTCCCCCATGTCTTAAATTTTTTCCCATTTGTAATGAAGGTATACATTACCCGGATTGAATTGCCTATATTCTTCAGAAAGGGAGTATCAGCAGACGGCTGATCGAAATTGAGTGCAAACCTGATCCCGTTTGTAAATTCCAGTATCGGCTCCCTGTCCTGTGGTGATAAATCAAGAAGTTCCTTTTCAAGCCGGTCGACGTCACAATAAAAAACTATCTTTCTTCCTCCGGGACCTTCATACCTCATATATTCATCAGAATATATAAACTCTCTTCCCTGTACAATTCCAACTTCTTTCCAGTAATCGTTCATGGCGCTTCCGGGTGCTGAACCTACCAGCCAGTGTATGCAGCCATCGATAATGAAACCATTTCGTTTCCATGAAGTACAGAGCCCTCCGGGTTTGTTATGCATCTCGAAGATCTGCGTCTTGTAACCATTCATCTGTGCATAAATGCCGGTCGAAAGACCTGCGAATCCTGCTCCGATTATGATAATTGAATTATCCCTGCTGTTTGCTTCCATGCTTAATGTTTTTGTCTGAATAACAAATTTACATCATATTGCTGTGAGTGGAAATTAAAAAAAGGTTAGCAGACAAAGATTACCGGTCACCGCTCACCGGTTACCGGTGAAAAGAAAATTTTAATTTTTATGCCTGTCTCTTTGCTTGTTTTGATTATACCAGAACAGGGCTACGTCAGAATAAGGGTAGTTTTCTGTTTTAAAAAGTTTTGTGTTGAAGAATTTTTTCTCTTCCATCTTCAGGATATCATCTTTGCTTTTCCAGAATCCTGTATTGTAGGCCGTTGACAGGAACTTTATTCTTGATTCTTCGTCCATCTGATCCGGGTTAAAACGGTCTCTGCAAATTGCGAAAAAGGCAATTAAGTAATTCAGTTCGGTTTGTGGATTTTCCAGGTCAATTATTATGGCAGCACGGTAGTCGTGGTCGTATTTATAATATGATCTTTTTCTGAAAAGAAGCTTTGCTTTCTTACCCATTACTTCAGGTGCCTGGCTTCGGATCTTTTCCGCAAAGGAGGGTTTTATCTGGAAGACACCTACAGAGAAATCGGCATAATCATCTCCGAGATTTCTGTAAAGAGTTTTCAGAAGTGTGATCTCCATTTTGTCTCTTATTGCCGAATAGCGGACTAGCTCCGGGAAGATTACAGCCACTGCTTCGCCATAAGGAATATTATATTTCTCAAGTGATGGTTTTATCCATGAATTGTTCTCTTCGAGGAATGTGACAGCCTTCTGCCAGTCGCTTCCGAAAATTTCAATATAGTCCAATGGCTGGGCAGAGCATGGCCTCAGCAAAAATATAAATATGACAAGAATAAGAAGATTTCTTACTGTTCTGGTTTCAGTCACTATTACCACGGATTAATGGTAATCCGGATTACCAGGGAATCTTGCACTGCATCATTGCATTTTTCTTTGGCGAATAATACATATAAGCCAGGTAAACCTGTGACCCGGCTTTTACAAGATGAGGGTTGAACAAGTTGGCAAGGCTGGTTCCGTCGCTAAACGTAATGGTCCCATAGTTATATACGGCGTATTTGGTATTTGAAGTGTTGACAAAAACATCAGTGGCTCCATAGTTTTCCGTTTTCAATGCAATAAGAGTTTTTCCGGAAAGGTCATTGATTTTATTATAAGCAGTCAATACAATTTCGTCATACTTCACATTCCCATTAATTGCACCATTTTGAAATCCGGTCATATTAGAAACTACTCCAGGAACATTAGAGACAATCTTTGGTATAATGCTGGCTGCTCCTCCTGACTGTAAAAGCTTCTGTCCCATCTGCTGACTGTACTGCATTGCCAGATCCATTTTCTCCTGATCGGTTTTTGCGTTTTTCATTTCTTCTTCCATTTTCTTGCCTTCGGCTTCAGTTGTAGCGATATTGTCGACTACTTGTGCTGCAAATTTGTCTCCCGATTTCGGCATAACAAAGCTGTAGATCTGAGCGAACGGGCCATACTGTTTTCCGCCGAAATTTATCATGTATTTTTCGCCAGATTTACTGATATAACTTCCATACTTTATCATTAATGCAGCACCAGGATCACTTTTGTTTTCAGTCTGGTCAAAACCAGAAAGTCGTTTATCACCCTCCGATAACGGACCGGTAGTCACACCATCTTTAATTATGTAGTACTTTCCGGTTAATCTGTCCTTTATAAGAAGCGAGCCGTCGTCCATAGTGCTGATGTCAGCTTCCTTGTAATCTATCTGCAACTTACCTCCGTTGAGGCTGACAATCAGTTCTGCATCACTGCATGCACATGCCGGTTCAGGATCGGTTTTGGTCTTTTTAGTACCAAGGAGTTCATCTTTCATTGAACCTGCGACCTTTTTAAACAAACTTTGTGAATTAACAGGAGCCGAGCCAATAATGCATAGAGTGATCAGCAGGAACATTGTCTTTTTCATGTTATTATCATTTAGAATTATAAAAGTATAAAAATATTTCTTAAACGGCATAATCAAAAACCATTCCAATCAGCTGGCTGCCCGGTTTTTAAAAAGCTCGAGATTCTGAACGAAAAGAGCTGAGTCGTAGAGAGGATTATAATCCGGGTTGGATATGATTTCGCCGGTCTGATGATTGATGTATCCTTTAATAAACTTGTTTGAGAGCTGGTAAATTATATCGGCATTCTCATTCCTGAAGGGTGGTGCGACTGTCAATACATTTTCAACGGCAACCCCCTTCAGCCCTTTTTTATCAAGCTCTCCGGAATAGTGATGAAAAATCTTTTCCGAAATGCATATTATTACCATATAATTACCGAATGATTTTCTTCCGTTATGTTTAATGAGAAGATCAAGCCTGTCGTGCGTGACCGGAAGGGCTGTTTTATAAAATGAGTCAGCAAACCGGAATCCCTCCCTGATTATATTCCTTGCATCGGCTTCATCTTTTGTATAATGGATATAGATCTTCGAATTTTTCTCGTCTTCAAGAAGAAATCCCATTGGTTTAACTTCGAATAGCTTGTCGGTAAAAAATGAACCGTAATGGCTTGCTTTTTTTATTTCAGAAAGAAAGCGCATCATCTCCTCGGGGCTCCAGTTCTGCTCTATACCTGCAAGACGCCTGACTGTTGATTCAATGAACAGGTTCTTCTTTGCAAGCCGGATATTAAGAAAAATGATGTATCCGAGAAGCAATATGATTACAATGATTAAAAGTATCACTAATGTCATTTCATTTCAGATTATCAACATTTAATAACGTATCAGCAAACATGACAACCAACGAAAGAAGAACTTTTTCAACCTCTTTTTCCGGCAGAAAGGAATGCAAGTTACAAAAATTACAAGAACCGAAAGCTGTTTTGCCATCAATAACGTAAAATTCATATTAATAAGAAGATAACATTATTATGGAGTCAGGATTATTTAGCGCTCAATCTTTATAAATTAATGTAATAATATTAAATAACTTAATATTATGAATAAAAACATGTATTATTGCAACATATTATTTAAATAACGGCTAAATAAGTAAAAAGTTGAAAAACATTAGGCCGGAGTTTAACAGGATTGCAATAAAGGTTGGCAGTAATGTTATAACTCAGAGCGATGGTTCGCTGAATACAGGCAGGATGCTTCGTCTTGTTGAGGATATAGCAATACTAAGCAAACAGGGCATTGAGGTTATATTGATATCTTCCGGAGCAGTGGCAGCCGGAAGGAATGATGTGGCTCCTTCAAAGAAAACCAGCATCATTTCTTCCAGGCAGATCTGGGCTGCAACAGGCCAGGTTAAACTTATGGCCAACTACCAGTTTCTTTTCGGGAAATATGGCATTCCGGCAGGTCAGCTGCTGGCGACAAAAGAAGGCTTCAGGGACAGGCTTCATTATCTGAATATGAAAAACTGTCTTTCTGCAATGATCGAGAACAAGGTTCTGCCGATCGTGAATGAGAACGATACAATCTCAATCACAGAACTGATGTTCACCGACAATGATGAATTATCAGGAATGATTTCATCAATGATGGATTGCGGATCACTTATAATTTTATCAAATGTCGACGGCATTTATACGGGGATACCGAGGAATGACAGCTCAGAACTGATCAGAGAGATGGGAGGAGAATCCCCGGAGGCCATGAAGTTTATATCACCTTACAGATCAGAATTCGGACGCGGAGGAATGCTGACAAAATATTCAATAGCCCGTGAAATGGCTTCCGAAGGTATCCACGTATATATTGCTAACGGCACACGCGATTCAATTATAACCGATATAGTGAGAGGCAAAGAAGTGCCTTATACTCATTTTGCAGCTTCCACCATAAAGAAAAGCGGTGTAAAAAAATGGCTTTCCCATTCACGGGAGTTCGCGAAGGGAGGAGCATATATAAATAAAGGCGCTCAGGAAGCCTTACTCGACGATAAGGCTGTCAGCCTCCTTCTGATAGGAGTAAGCAAAATTGAAGGATTTTTCAGGAAGGGCGATATAATCAGGATTCTTGATGAAAAAGGCAGGCAGATAGGGCTGGGGAAATCCCAATACGATTCAAAAAAGGCTGAGCAATATATTGGAGAAAAAAGGAAAAAGCCACTCATACTGTATGAATATTTGCTGATAAATGATAAGCTCTGATTTTTTACTTTGAAAATGGACTGTACACCTTTATTTATAAAAACGCTGAAAGCCAGCCAGGGACTTGTTAACCTTGATGAGACAATGATTTCCGGGGTGCTTATGCTACTCGCAGAGATGACTGAAAAGGAGATTACCTTTCTTCTTTCCGAAAACAGGAAGGATCTGTCTCTTGCAGATAAGGATGATCCGCGGTACGACCGTCTTGAGCTTACCAGAGACCGGATCAAAAGCATTGCTTCAGATATCCGAAGGGTCTCAGAGCTGCCCTCTCCTCTCGGGAAAATCATTTCAGAATATAAAAAAAGCAACGGGCTGCTGATAACGCGTGTTACAGTTCCTTTTGGTGTAGTTGGGGCAATATATGAAGCCCGCCCGAATGTGACCTTTGATGTTTTCTCACTTTGTCTAAAGTCCGGGAATGCCTGTATACTTAAAGGAGGAAGCGACGCTCTGAATTCCAATATTGCTATTGTCAGCATTATCAGGAGAGTACTTAATGAATTCGGACTGGATGGAAATGTTATAACACTTCTTCCTCCCGGCAGGGAGGAAACCATCCAGCTTCTCAATGCCCGCGGATTTGTCGACCTTCTGATACCCCGGGGGAGCAAGGGATTGATAGAATATGTAAGGGAAAACTCTTCAGTACCGGTCATTGAGACCGGAGCAGGGATTTGTCATACCTACTTTGATGAATACGGAGATATCGAAATGGGGCGTAATATTATCAATAATGCAAAAACCAGAAGAGTAAGCGTTTGTAATGCACTCGACTGTTTAATTGTTCACAAAAGCAGGCTGAATGATCTTCCTGATCTTCTGCAGCTTTGCGCTGAATCGGAAGTTGAAATTTTTGCCGACAATGACACCTTTGGGGCATTGAATGATAAATACCCGGCCTCGCTTTTAAAAAGAGCTGTAAAGGAATCTTTCGGCACGGAATTCCTTTCAAAAAAGATGGCATTAAAAACAGTAGCATCTCTTCAGGAAGCTCTTGATCATATTTCTGAGTTTGGCTCAGGGCACAGCGAAGCCATCATTTCGGAAAATGACAGCAGAATAGATACCTTCCTGAGGATGGTTGATGCTTCAGCTGTATATTCAAATGCGTCGACAGCATTTACTGACGGAGCGGAATTCGGACTTGGTGCCGAAATAGGAATCTCGACACAAAAGCTTCATGCCAGAGGGCCAATGGCCCTTGAAGAACTGACTACATATAAATGGATCATCAGGGGCGACGGTCAGATCAGACCCTGAGTGTAAAAAAAACTGAATATGAATCCGGAAGAAAACAGAATAATACAGTTTTATAATAATCTATCAGGTGAAATAGCCCGGGTAAGGAAGGTTTTAAACCAGCCGCTTACCCTTAGTGAAAAGATTCTTTATATCCATTGCATTTGCATGCCTGAACTGAAGTTGCAATTAAGAGGGATTGATTATGCTCTTTTTGCACCCGACAGAGTCGCCATGCAGGACGCAACAGCTCAGATGGCTTTGCTTCAGTTTATGCTGGCAGGCAAGGACACCTCGGTTGTCCCGGCTTCAATTCATTGCGATCACCTTATAACAGCCAGGAAAGGCGCCTCAGCCGACCTGAAGAGAGCATTGGTGGAGAATAATGAAGTATATGACTTTTTACGCTCTGTATCAGCAAAATATGATATCGATTTCTGGGAGCCGGGAGAAGGGATCATACATCAGGTAGTAATGGAGAATTATGCTTTTCCCGGAGGAATGCTGATAGGAACTGATTCTCATTCTCCTACTGCCGGCGGGCTTGGAATGATTGCAATAGGAGTCGGTGGAGCAGATGCCGTTGACGTGATGGCAGGAACCGGGTGGGAACTGAAGTTTCCAAGGATTATAGGGATAAAGCTTACCGGCAGGCTAAACGGATGGACTTCGGCTAAGGATGTCATTCTGAAAATCAGCGGCATGCTTTCTGTAAAGGGTGGCACCGGATCGGTGATTGAGTATTTCGGAGAAGGGGCAGAGTCACTTTCTGCCACCGGGAAGGCAACTATCTGCAATATGGGAGCGGAGACAGGCGCCACTTGCTCTCTCTTCGGTTTTGACAATAAGATGTACGAATACCTGGCTGCCACTGGAAGAAAAGAAATTGCATCGGCTGCAAATGCTGTGCGCGAACATCTTGTTGCTGATCAGGAAGTCCTGTCAGACCCCGGAAAATATTTCGATAATTACCTCGAGATCAATCTCTCGGAAATAGAGCCATATATTAACGGTCCATTTATCCCCGACCTTGCGATTCCGATCTCCAAAATGAAAGAGGAGGTTATTAAAAACGGATGGCCGGTTGAAGTATCGGCAGGACTCATTGGCTCCTGCACAAACTCATCCTATGAAGATCTCTCACGGGCAGCTTCAGTTGTAAGAAATGCCCTTGAAGCAAAAGTAACTGCAAGGGCGGAATTCAAGATCATGCCGGGATCAGAGGAGATCAGAAGAATCACAAAGAAAAATGGTTTGCTTGATCTCTTCAGGAATATTGGAGGAGAGGTCTATGCAAATGCATGTGGCCCATGTATAGGACAGTGGGACAGGAAAGGTGCCGAAAAAAAAGAGATAAATACAGTCATTCATTCCTTCAACCGTAATTTTTCGAAACGAACTGACGGAAATCCTAATACATACTCATTCATTGCTTCACCTGAAATAGTAACTGCGATAACTCTTTCAGGCAAATTAACATTTAATCCGCTGACAGATACCCTGGTTAATTCTGATGGCAGGAAGATAAAACTGGCAGTGCCAAAAGGGTCTGATCTGCCTCAGGGCGAATTCAACCTTAAAGTAAAACCGGCAAAGAAAGCCGGAAGAAAAGAGAAGGAAAAAATTTCAGTAAATCCTTCTTCAGAGAGGATCCAGCTTCTCAAGCCTTTTGAAGAATGGAACGGAAAGGATTTTATAGGTGTGCCTTTGCTTATAAAAGCCAGGGGAAAATGCACTACTGATCATATTTCAATGGCCGGTAAATGGTTAAAATACCGGGGTCATCTTGAGAATATTTCGAAAAACTATATGACCGGAGCTGTAAATTTATTTAACGGAAAAACAGATAACGTTCTGAACCAGCTCACAGGCAGATACGGAACAGTTCCTTCGGTAGCGGCAGCGAATAAAAGAAGAGGCTGCGGATCAATCGTAGCAGGAGAGGAGAACTTTGGGGAAGGATCATCACGCGAGCATGCGGCAATGGAACCGAGGTACTTTAATGTACATGCGATTCTTGCAAAATCATTTGCAAGAATACATGAAACGAATCTTAAAAAGCAGGGAGTTCTTACCCTGAAATTTGCCGACAAAAAGGATTATGACAGGATAAGGGAGGATGATAAGCTTGATATTACAGGACTTAAAGAATTTTTTCCAGGGAAACAACTTATGGTAACCCTGAATCATTCCGATGGGAGCAGTGAAAAATTTCCTGTGGACCATTCATACAATGAAGTTCAGATCGAATGGTTTAAGGCAGGAAGTGCACTGAATATGATTCGTAAAAGAGGGCATTGAAATAAATTAAAAAAGAACGTTATGTCCGATAAGATCAGATTTATTCATGGCAAATTGGAGGTCCCTTTGAATCCGATAATTCCATTCATCGAAGGTGACGGGACCGGTCCTGATATCTGGAGGGCATCGTTAAGGATCTTTGACGCTGCACTTGAAAAGGCATTCGCCGGGAAAAGAAAAATTGAATGGATTGAAGTGCTGGCAGGAGAAAAGGCATATAAAACCAGGGGCAGCTGGCTGCCGGAGGAGACACTTTCAGCCTTCAGGGAATATATTGTTGGCATAAAGGGACCCCTGACAACCCCTGTCGGTGAAGGTATGAGATCTCTGAACGTCGCCCTGAGACAGGAGCTTGACCTGTACGTCTGCTACAGGCCGGTAAGGTATTTCACCGGCGTTCCAAGCCCGGTAAAAAAACCAGAGATGGTCGATATGCATATTTTCAGGGAGAATACTGAAGATATTTATGCAGGGATAGAATTTATGAACGGAAACCCTGATACAGAAATGCTAAAAAGTTTTCTCATTGACAAGATGAATGTCAGGAAAATACGTTTTCCAAAAACCTCATCGATCGGAATAAAACCTGTTTCGGTTGAGGGAACGGAAAGGCTTGTCAGGCAGGCAATCAGGTTTGCAATTGAAAAAAAGCTTCCATCGGTAACCCTGGTACATAAAGGAAATATAATGAAATTCACGGAAGGAGCGTTCATGAAATGGGGGTACGCGCTTGCCGAAAGAGAATTTGCCGGTCAGGTGTTCACATGGCAGCAGCATAGAAGGATAGCCGGAGAAATGGGAGAGGCGATGGCAGACGATCAGTTTTCAAATGCTTTGAAAGATGGTAAAGTGATAATAAAGGATATAATCGCCGATGCTTTTTTGCAGCAGATACTCCTCAGGCCCGGCGATTATTCCGTTATAGCCACTCTTAACCTCAACGGCGATTATATCTCTGACGCACTCGCGGCAATTGTTGGTGGAGTAGGAATTGCCCCCGGCGCAAACATAAATTTTGAAACAGGACACGCAGTATTTGAAGCCACGCACGGAACAGCGCCTAAATATGCCGGGCTGGATAAAGTGAATCCCGGATCACTGGTCCTTTCGGGTGCGCTTATGTTTGAATACCTGGGCTTGGGTGAAGCTGCAAAGCTTATTTATACAGCACTTGGGAAAACGATATTTGAAAAGAAGGTAACTTATGACTTTCATCGTCTTATGGACGATGCAACTCTGCTTAAAACGTCGGAATTTGCCGATGAAATAATCAGAAATATGTGAGAAATGAAAATAGAAGTAAACAATGAATGAGATTGAATTTTTTTCACGGCTTGAAGCATCGGTACGGGAATCTTGCCGGATCGACAGCGAATTATTTGAGAAATTCGATGTAAAGAAAGGTCTCAGGAACAGCGATCGCACGGGCGTCCTTGTCGGCCTTACCAATATCGGGGATGTTGTAGGTTATGAAAAGGAGAATGGAAAGGTCATTGCTGTCCCGGGAAGATTGCTTTATCGCGGGATTGATATTGAGAAGATAGCCCACGGATTCGAGAAAGAGAGAAGGCATGGATTTGATGAGACTGTGTACCTTCTGCTAACCGGTAATCTCCCGGATAATTCAGAGCTCGATGATTTTTCATCCTACCTGGCATCATTGAGAGGATTACCTGATCATTTTGTCAAGGACATGATCCTGTCATTGAAGGGCAGGGATGTCCTGAATATGCTCGCCAGGTCAGTGCTCGGACTTTATACTCTTGATGAGAACGCTGATGATATCTCTATTCATAATATGATCAGGCAGTCATTGAACCTGATCGCGAAATTCCCCTCAATTATCGCATATTCATACCAGGCACTCAGACATGCTTACCAGGGAAAAACATTATCCATCAGGCACCCGCAGGTACAGCTTACCACTGCCGAGAATTTCCTTCATCTTATAAAAGGAGAAGGCTTCTATTCAAGGCTTCAGGCTGATCTTATCGATTTATCCCTGGTACTTCATGCAGAACATGGCGGTGGAAACAATTCTACATTTACAATGCGTGTGACAAGCTCAACCGAAACTGATATTTATTCAGCTGTTACTTCGGCTATCGGATCATTAAAAGGGCCTCTTCACGGCGGGGCTAACCTTAAAGTGCTTGATATGATGGAAGATATTAAGAAAAATGTCAGGAACTGGAAAGATGAGGCTGAAGTTGAGGAATACCTTTTGAAAATCCTTAAGAAGGAAACCTATGACAGGACCGGTATAATTTACGGTATTGGTCATGCAGTCTATACGATATCCGATCCGCGGGCAATCCTGCTAAAGGAAAAAGCAAGGGATCTTGCTGCAGAATCGGGAAGAACTGACGAGTTCGATCTTTATTCCCTGGTTGAAAGAATAACGCCGGATGTTTTCAGAAAATTCAAGGGAGAGCAGACAACGAAAGTAGTCTGCATTAATGTCGACTTTTATTCTGGCTTTGTTTATTCCTGCATTGGCATACCTAAAGAACTCTATACGCCTTTGTTTGCGATGGCCAGGATTTCAGGATGGTGTGCTCACCGGATTGAAGAGCTTACCTTCTCAGCTAAAAGAATTATCCGGCCTGCATTCAAGAATGTCTATAGTCCGCAGGAATATATTCCTATTGAAATGAGATAAAAAAATGGAGATGTCTAAAAAACCTTTGTGTCCTTCGTGCTGACCTTCGTGGACCATTGTGGTTAAATGAATTAAAAATTAACCACAAAGAACACAAAGGATATACTAAGGAACACAAAGGAAAGAATATCATTAAAAATACTCTTAAGATAGTCCTGTTGGAATTTATTCCGGTTTCTGTTTTTTGGATTCGACAGCGCCCTGTCTGAAAAGCAATACCGCAGCCACTCCGAAAACAAGGATGAAGAGAGCTTTGATGTCAAGACTCTTCAGGAAAAAGACCAGGGCAATAATCAATGCTACAAGGCTTAACCCATAATAGATCAATGACTTGGTGTTCATCTGAAAATTATTAATAATTTTCTTCCTTTAACTGCATGAATGATTTTGGATGGAGGCATGCCGGGCAAATTTCGAGAGCCTTCTCTGATTCATATATATAACCGCAGTTGATGCATTTCCACCAAACCTTACCATTTTTCATAAATACCTTGTCTTCTGAAACATTCTGAAGGAGCTTAAGGTACCTGCGCTCATGTTCAGTCTCTACTTTTGTGATCATTTTATAAGCTGCAGCTATTTCAGGAAAACCTTCCTGCATAGCAACTTCTGCAAAATTAGGATAAAGAATAGTCCACTCTTCATGTTCACCTTCAGCTGCAGCCTTAAGGTTCTCTTTGGTTGTTCCGATCTTTCCTGCAGGATAGGTTGCAGTAATTTCAACTGCTCCGCCTTCGAGGAATTTAAAGAATCTTTTTGCATGCTCTTTTTCATTTAGAGCTGTCTCCTGGAATATGTTAGCTATCTGTTCAAATCCCTCCTTGCGGGCCACGCTGGCAAAGAAATCATAGCGGTTACGGGCTTGCGATTCACCGGCAAATGATTTCAGAAGATTCTGCTCTGTCTTTGTTCCTTTAACTGATTTAGCCATAGTTTTAATTATTATTGGTTAGACTTCTATAAATTCCGATTTTTCAGTTCCGCAGACAGGGCATGTCCAGCTGTCGGGAAGTTCTGAAAATCTTACATTTTCCTTCTCTTCATCATAGATATAACCGCATGCGGGGCACTTGTATTTTTTTAAGATGCCAGTAGGTTTTGCAGCATCGATCCTGGCCAGGTCGATATAGGTTGGGGCGTTTGCCGGAGCACTTCCCTTTCTTACCTGCCTATAGTAAAGGTAAGTAAGCGGATCTTTTGATTTATCAAGCAGGACTGATTGCACCAGCTCTCCGATAAATATCAGATGAGTACCGGTATCAATGGTATTTACCAAAGTACATTCAATATAGGCGATCGCAGCATTAAGAACTATAGGCACCCCGGTCTTTCCGTAATTCACCGACATTCCTTCAAGCTTGTCGAAGTCTCTTCCGCTCTTAAAGCCAAAGCGGCCTAAAATATCAGGTGCAGTATCCTGTTCAAGGATTGAAACAGAAAATGCCTTTTTCTGAGCTATAATACCAGAAGTAAAATTCTTCTTATTGCAGGCTACCGCAAATTGCGGGGGTTCGGCTGTCACCTGGAATACGGTATTGGAAATGAATCCGTTACCCTTGACAGAGTCGCCCGAGCTGACGATAAATAATCCATAAGTTATCTTATAGAAAGCCTCAAAATCTATCATACCCGAAATTTGATGCAAAATACAAAAAACAGATGAAAAACAGAGGCTCTGTTACTTCATCAGTAAAAATTAAAATTAATCGGATCCGGTTATTCTGAGATCGATATTGAAATGCCTCCGCCTCCGCTGTTCCCAAATCTCGGGTTAACCACATTATTGTAAATAGAGCCAAAAGTGTAGGTAAGGCCGAAACTTGTAAAATATTGAAACTGTGTGGCAAGCTGTTTTCTCTGAAGAAGGATCTGGTCAAGAGGAATGTTCTCTTTTACCAGGCTAAGCTGGTCATGGATAGCCGCCGCACTGCCGTAAAGTGATATTGATAATCCTTTTGCAATCCTCAGTTCAAGCATTACAGATGCTGAAAGATTGTTCTTTGACCAGTCATGAAGATAATTGCTGTATCCTATGGTCAGGTTAATGTTCCCCCATTTCTGGACAACCTGATAAGCTGCAGTAATCGAATGCATCCAGAGCCCCTCCTTCATTTTATTATAAATAGTAGTATCATTGTAAGCTTCATAATCATATCCTGCCGAATAGAGAATTCTTAACTGACGCCTGGTAGATTCCGAATAAGGGAAAAGATCGTATTCTATTCCCGGCATCATTATCAGGTAAATCTGCTCGTTGGAATAAGAGGAAGAGCCCAGCCTGAATGTTCCGCCAGCCGACCAATGGTCGTTGAGGCTTTTAACAATGAGCGCCCTGAAAGATTTTGAAGTGTTAGCGCCCCTGTATGTTTGTTGAATACCTAAGGAGTCCGTCACAATATACTTTGATTCATCCTGACTGTAGCTTGAGCTTATATTTATCTTCCATTCCTCAGTTATCCTGTTTACGCTCAGGCTTCCTGAAAGATATTGCTCTTTACGTGTTTGCTCACCCTGCAAATATCCGTAAATGGATGACCTGAAGACCCAGCTGTTCCACTTATCGGTTGAAACAGTTGATTTCAATGGTTCAGTGAAACTTATCTTCATGTATTTCGATAAAGGAGTTCTTGCAATGTATCTCATCAGTCCCATTTTAAGCGTATTGACGGATTTTTGTCTGATCTCATCTGAAGTTTCATCTGGTCCGGCATTGAATTTAAGCGTATCCGCCATGCCTGCATTTTCATGCTGGCCAACAAAAAAGAAAGAATATTCCTTTCCTCCTGAGCCGGTATTCTGGCTTGTCGAAATTATATATACACCTGCATCCTTTATGTCTCTTACATAATTTACATAGGGGATTTCCTTTATGATATAATCAGTTGATTCCATAAATACGTTAAGGGCATCTTTACGAAGGGTGTCGACCTGTGTTGTTGATTCCTGGGAATAAGAGTCCAGGACAAAAAAAGCAGGAACAAGCAGCAAGAGAATTCTTTTCATGTTTGGCTAGTTAGATTAATATTACAACGTTAACCAAATTAAACTAAAGAAATAAGTGATCAAGCAAAAAAAAACCGGCACCAGATTTCTGGTGCCGGGCGTCATGAAAATATAAGGAATGAAAAACCAGGAAGCTATTTTACTTTTTTATTTTTTGATTCCAGGTTGCTTAGCCCATGCTCAGTCATGATCCAGAAATTATTTTCTGATTCAGACAAAAGATCATTATTATACCTGGATCGCATTATGGTTTCAGCAATATCCTCATCAATATGTACAACTGTCCCTTCCGGTATATTTACCTCCAGGCTAACGAAATCAAGAGACCATTTGCCTGCAGGAGGGATGGAGAAAAATTCGTCGAGATACAAAGTATCAGCTGAGAGCCTGTAATTGTATATCAATCTCTCGGCATTTTCTTTGGCAATCAGCCTGTCCCTGCCTGCAGATTGCCTTGTTATCTCTATACTGGCCGATTTACCTCCAATGGCTGAAAGGTCAAGATGCGTTTTAATATACATCTCTTTCTTATCTTCGGAAATGAATATGTTGTAACCGTTTCCGCCTTTGTCAGGCAGGTTTATCTCATTCCCCGTACGAATGTCTGCCAGCTTTCTTCTCGCTTCAATGTATAGCGTATCTGAAGGCAGCTTTAAATATTCCGTTGAAACTGATCTCTCGGTTTTTCCATAACTGACACCTTCGTTAAAAAGTACTATGGATAAGGCGGCAGCGCATAATATCCAAAGTATAAATCCGGTAAACCATACGAACCCGTCCCTTGCCCTGAACCAGAATATGAGCCTGATCCCTCCGTAAATAAGAGCCAGCAGCGGCAATGTGACCACTGCAATTATCAACGCTTTTATCCATGGGGCAGCTGCCGGAGAGACTATGTAATTCAGGAAATCAGGCAGATAAGCTATATTAAATCCCTGGACATCGGCAGAGAAAGACCCCGGATATTTAAACACGAATACCATGATGAATGAAAGCAATGTAAGAAATCCTGCAAGAACGAGTCCGGTTCCGAAAACAACAAGGATTATCCTGACAATAATGTAAAAGACTTTACCGATTGCCCTGAATATCTCGTTAATTGCATGACCCAGCCTGTTCCCTGGATGTTGATCCCATTCCTGAGGCATAGCCCAGTTATGCTGGCCTCCGTACATTTCTCTCTTTTGTGAATCAGTTAATGCTGATGGAATTGTAATCCAAAGAGCGATATAAACGAAAAATCCGATCCCGAAAAGGAAGGTAAATATCACAAACAGGATCCTGATCCATACGGGGTCGCTGTTCAGATAAGCGCCTATTCCACCACAGACACCGCTAATAATTGAATTCTCAGGATTTCTGAACATTTTCTTTCTTGGACCCGGATTTCCGAATGAGGGGCCATGATCTCCGGACTCATTGCCTGGCTGGTCAAAATCTTCAGGCTTCCCAATCAGTTTCATCATATCATCAACATTCTCTGATGATATGACACCTGCTGTATCTTTTTGTGACAGGAAAATTTCTGCTATTCGCGATTCAATATCTTCAATTGTCTCGTTTCCTCCAGCCACATTCTTGAATTTGTTGCTTATGCTCTGAAGATACTCTTTGAGTTTCCCGTAAGCATTCTCGTCGATTTGAAACAACGTTCCGCCGAGGTTTATATTTATTGTCTTATCCATTTTTTCGATTTTATAAGGTTAATAAATAATTATCTCGTACGGATCAGATTCACTGATTCAACAAGATCATTCCAGGACTCATCAAGATCAGCAAGATATTCTTTACCCTCTTTAGTGAGCTCGTAATATTTCCGGGGCGGCCCCTGGGGTGATTCTTCCCAGCGGTAACTTAGCAGTCTGGCATTCTTTTGCCGGGTAAGAAGGGGGTAAAGTGTCCCTTCGACCACAATCACCTTCGCATCCTTAAGTTCCTTAATGATGTCGCTTGCATAGCATGAGCTTCTTGAAAGTATTGATAAAATGCAATATTCAAGGATTCCCTTGCGCATCTGTGCCTTCGTGTTTTCAAGATCCATAATAGTAAGTTTTAAGTTTCAGACTCGTAATCAGCCTTCCTGGTTTGCCTCTTACAGATTCATGTTTTTTCTGACAGTATCGAATTCCTTTTTTACCGAATCCTTTATATTTTGAATGTTGACCGGTTCTCCTTTCATCTCTATTTTCTGGGCAGTTGTCCTGGCTTCTGGCAGAACGATATACAAAATAAGGTAGACCAGCAGCCCAAGTCCCCCGAGCATGGTAACCACAACAAAAATCAACCTTATAATCCAGGGATCCACATTCCAGTAGGCCCCGATCCCGGAACATACTCCGCCGATTATCCGGTGATCAGTGTCACGGTACATCCTGTGATACCCGGGTGATGAAAATTTATCTTTGGCAGAAGTCCTTTCATTGTCAGAAATATCTTCAGGAGTGCCAAGTACCGATATCACGTTATTTACATCATCAATTGTTATCACCTGCTTGTATGAAGTAAGTTTTGTACGGAAAAGCTCTGCAATCCTTGATTCTATGTCGGATAGTATTTCAGCTGAACTCTCTTCTCCTGCAAAGTGAAGCTGCAGGTTTTTCAGGTACCTCTTCAGCTCACTATAGGCATCTTCATCGATGTTGAATGAATAACCTCCAATATTAACACTCAATGTAATTTTCATGATCTTTAAAATTTATACTACTGTAAAAAATAAATAACATGGTAATGCAAAGATATATAGATATTATAATACTATGCAATACATAGTAGTAAGAAAATATAAATATTTATAAAAATAAATTGTAACTAAAAGAAAATGAGTAAGATGTATTTTTTAAATAATATTACTTTAGTAGATAGAGCAATAAAATTATTATAAGTTTTACTTGCGACGGCTCTGAAAGAGCCATATATTAATAACCCCCGGTTGCTCCGGGGGTTATTAATATTAAGCCATATTCGTGGCAATTTTATATATTTATAGATTAATATTTCGTGTATGAAAAAATACAAATGGGGTATTCTTGCCCCGGGGAAAATGGCTTTTAAATTCAGCAGGGGGATACAACTTCTTGAGAATGCAGAAATATATGCTGTAGGCTCACGCGATATTCAGCGTGCTAAAGTATTTGCTGAAGAATTTGGATGTAAAAAATATTATGGCACCTATGAAGAGCTTGCAGCTGATCCGGATGTCGATGTGATCTATGTTGCCTCACCGCATTCATATCATCGTGAACATACTTTATTATGCCTGAAAAACGGAAAAAATGTAATATGTGAGAAAGCTTTTGCAATGAACTGCAGCGAAGTCAGCCAGATGATCACGGATGCAAAAAAGCGAAATCTCTTTCTTATGGAGGCTCTGTGGCCTCCTTTCCAGCCATTTTATAAAAAAGCATCGGAGATAATCAAGTCGGGAGTACTGGGGAAAATATACCACCTTCATGGCTATTTTACTTTTATAGCACCTTATGATCCTCTTGATCGGAAATTCAACCTTTCACTTGGTGGTAGCTCGCTTCTTGATATTGGAATATACCCTGTAATTGACGCACTTACCTTCATGGGAGTGCCTGATGATGTAAAAGCTTCGGCAGCTTCTTCTCCTACAGGCTCTGAAGAATCTGTCTCGGTGATTTTCAGGTATAAAGATGGACGTATGGCTACATTGTATAGCTCATTTAAAACAAGTATCGGTATCGGCTGCCAGATTATATGTGAAAAAGGAAATATGACAGTATCACGCGGCCGCGACATGAACCAGCGTGTTTTACTTGAGCTCCATGGCCATGAAAAACAGGAATTCATGTATTCACCACCCGCAATGGGCTATCATTGGGAAGCAGAAGAGGTAATGAAGTGTCTCGACGATAATAGAACTCAGAGCCAGGTCGTCCCGATTTCCTTTAGCGTCAATCTCATAAAAACACTTGACAGAATACGTGAAGAAGCAGGAATAATCTTCCCGGATATAGATTAAGACCACACGATTGTGCCTAAATTCCGACACTTGGAATGTTGGGCATCCAAGATCCGCTAAAGAGGATTGGACATGATTAACTGATCAATGAATGAATGATTCTTCTTCAGAAATTAAATTCGAAGCTGCATTCTACAGAAAAAAACTTCTGCTGAGTATTATTATTCCATCCGTCATTATCCTCTTCATGTGGATTGTGAGAATCACTGGAACAATCTTTGAGCTCGATCTTTCAAGTCTGGGAATATATCCTCTTGAAATAAAGGGTATACCAGGAATTATTCTTTCGCCGTTCATTCATGAAAACTTCCGGCATCTGCTGAATAATACACTGCCGCTTTATATGCTTTCTATAACCCTTTTCTTTTTTTATTCGGAAATAGCCCTTAAAGTATTATCCTGGACCTGGATTCTTACAGGATTGCTGGTATGGCTGGGTGGAAGGGAAGCGTGGCACATCGGGGCAAGCGGACTGGTTTACGGGCTTGCCTCATTCCTATTTTTCAGCGGTATCATTCGGCGCTATTACAGGCTGGTTGCATTATCTCTGCTAATAGTTTTTATATATGGTGAAATGGTATGGGGTATTTTCCCCGGTGTTTATCAGAATGTCTCATGGGAATCTCATATGCTCGGGTTCGCATCGGGTATCATTCTTGCAGTATGGTACAGGAAAGAGGGTCCTCAATCGCCGATCATTGAATGGCCTGAGGAAGAAGATGAAGAGAGCGGAAATGAGGAGTTGGGAAATGGGGATGGTGAAAATACTGATAATGCCAAAATGCCTACCTTAGAATTCTTAAAAGTGCCGGGATTCCTGAAATATCACAGTTTATGATAATTGACAACAGAAACAAACAAGATTCCTTTTCGATTGGATTTGATGCGAAAAGGGCCTTTTTTAATTCAAGCGGATTAGGCAATTACAGCAGGAATCTTTTAAATGCTCTTGTAAAAAAGTTTCCCGGCATCCACTATTATCTCTTCACCCCAAAGACAAAAAACAGGTTTATCCTGGATAACGACGAACAGTTCAACGTTGTTGAGCCAGACAAGCTTATCTTCAGATTATTTAATTCTCTCTGGAGAAGGATGTTTATGACGAAAGACGTAAAGCGATATAAAATTGATATATTTCACGGATTAAGTCATGAATTGCCGCTCGGCATTGAGAAAACAGGCGTAAAATCAATAGTAACTGTTCATGATCTTATTTTTATAAGATTCCCGGAGCTATATAAGTGGTTTGATAGAAAAATCTATGCACATAAAATAATTCACGCGTGCAAAGTGTCGGACCGGATTGTGGCTATCAGCAAACAGACCAGGGATGATCTGATCGCTTACCTCGGTGTCGGGCCTGATAAAATTACTGTGATTTACCAGGGTTGTAATCCATGTTTCCGGAATACTTTCAGTGAAGAATACCATAAGGAAATCCAGGCAAAGTATAACCTGCCTGAAAAGTATCTTCTTTATGTTGGTACGATTGAAGAACGAAAGAATTTATTAAGCCTAATTAAAGCTCTGCACATTGCAGCTATAGACATTCCATTGGTTGTGGTGGGACGAAAAGTGTACCCTTATTTTAAAAAAGTTCTCAATTATATTACAGACAATGGGCTTGATAAAATAATATTCCTGGAAGGCATTTCAAATTCTGACCTGCCGGTAATTTACAGAAAGGCAGAATGTTTTATTTACCTTTCTTTCGTTGAAGGCTTTGGGATCCCTTTGCTCGAGGCACTGGTTTCCAGGACTCCTGTCATTACGACTGCTGGAGGTTGTTTTCCTGAGGCTGCCGGACCAGGAAGCATTTATATTAATCCGCATGATCCCGTGCAGATAGGGGAGGCTATCAAAAAGGTGACAAGCGATAAGGATTTGAGGGAGAAAATGATCAGTGTCGGAGCCGCATATTCAGATAATTTTAAGGATGATATAATTGCCCGGGATTATATGACACTTTACCAGTCAATGTTAAAGGACATCAAGAACTGACCCGGAATTAAATAATAACGAAATTCGAACCAATCCCTGATGCACGAAAGATTCCGATACAAGGATGCTGATGAAATTATCGGGACGGCAACGAAGCTTGTCTTGAGCCTTCCGTTCAGCAATGACCTTTTATACATTCAGGATCAATATATCGCTTCATCAAGTTTCAGGATTCCGGTTCATACCTGAAATCCGTAACCGCATTCGGGAATCTCAACCAGGTAAATTCTGCAGTATCTGAAGCATCAGAGATACCTGAACAAAATCTCTGGTTCTAAAAAGTATGGAAAGATTATCCGGAAGATAATTCTGAAGGGTGTTGACTGATATGATCAAATTATTACCTTTATCGCCATATTTCTATTGAACCTGAAAATTAGCTAGGATGAATAATATACCTGTAGCAGTCATTACAGGAGCCAGCAGGGGGATAGGCAGAGCAGTCGCAATTTCCCTGGCATCTGAGGGTTATGATATTGCAGCAATATCACGCTCCGTCGACAGCGAAGGAATGGAAATACTCGGTTCGGCAGTTGAAAAACTAGGCCGGGAATTTTTTCCCATTGGTCTTGACATTTCCTGTACCAGTTGCCAGGTTGAGGTTGTAAGGAATATCCTTGACAGGTACGGTCGGATAGATTTCCTGGTTAACAATGCCGGTGTTGCACCTCTCCAGCGGGACGACCTTCTTGATATGACCGAAGAAAGCTATAACAGGGTTATGAATATAAACCTTAAGGGGCCGGTATTCTTCGCACAGAAAATTGCGAAAGAGATGATCTGGCTTAAACAACAGATAGCAGGCTATAAACCAGTAATTATTTTCATGACGTCTGTTTCATGCGTTAGATCGAGTATCAACAGGGCAGAGTATTGCCTGTCAAAAGCCGGTTTGAGCATGGCTTCCACTGTTTTTGCCGATCGCCTGTCGAAAGAAGATATCAGGGTTTTCGAGGTCAGGCCCGGAATTATTCAGACAGATATGACTGTCAAAATGAAGGATAAGTACGACAAGCAGATATGCGATGGGCTTATTCCTGAGAAGCGATGGGGTTTTCCTGAGGATATAGGTAAAGCTGTTGCTTCACTTGCCAGGGGCGACTGGGATTTCTCGACAGGAATGGTTTTCGAGATAAGCGGTGGTCTTAATATTCAGAAATTATAATTTCCTCTTTTTTATTTACTTGTTATTGTTTTTGGAAAGTCATAGATCATAACAATCTTTTATTGATAAATACAAGCTTTTATGACTAATACAATTTCTGATGAGAATAACAGGCAGAAGCTGGTTTCTCAGGGTTTTCTTATCCCATTTATTCTCATAACCAGCCTTTTCTTTCTGTGGGGTATTGCTCATGGCATGCTGGATACTCTGAATAAGCATTTCCAGGATATGCTTCATATGTCGAAAGCACAATCCGGCATGATTCAGTTTTCCGTGTATACGGCATATTTTGGAATGGCACTTCCGGCCGGATATTTTATGAAGCGATTCGGCTATAAGAAGGGCATTATTCTCGGATTAACTCTTTTTGCTTCAGGAGCTTTCCTGATAGCTGCCACAACATCATTCGAATCATTCTGGGTTTTCCTGATATGCCTTTTTATAATGGGATGCGGGCTGGCAACCCTGGAAACTGCAGCTAATCCATATACTACCAAGCTAGGACCAAAAGAATCTGCAGAAAGGCGGATAAATTTTTCACAATCCTTCAACGGACTTGCATGGGTGGTAGGACCTCTGATCGGCCTCTTTATTTATGGAAACCATAGTAACATAGAAGGTGAGAAACTCAGTTCAATGATCTTGCCATATTCAGTTATTGGCGGGACCGTTTTGCTAGTAGCAATTTTGTTTGTTCTTACTAAGCTTCCTGAAATTAAGGATGAAGAAGAACCAGGGCTTCAACCAGACCTTGTTTCTGCAAATGGCAATGTTGAAATTAAGCCACTTATTAAACAGCGGCATTTTGTATTAGGAGTAATTGCTCAGTTTTGCTATGTGGCCGCTCAAACAGGAGTATTTAGTTATCTTATAAATTTTGTAACTGATGTAAATCAGCACCCGCACTTTGATGTAGCGCATGGCCCTTATTTTCTGTCGATAGGCTTTGCCTTATTCATGATTGGCCGAATGTCCGGCAGTTTTATTATGAAGTATTTAAAACCAACACGAATTCTTGCCTTATATGCGTTGATGTGTTGTCTTTTATTACCTGTTGTAAGTATAGGTGCCGGATGGATATCTCTCATATCACTTTATGGAGTTTTCTTTTTCATGTCCGTTATGTTCCCGACAATTTTTGCATTGGGAATAAAAAATCTCGGACCGAAAACAAAAAAGGCCTCTTCTTTTATTGTAATGTCAATTGTCGGCGGAGCAATATTTCCACCATTTATGGGTCTTATAGCTGATAAATACAATATGTCAGTTGGTTTTTTTGCTCCTATACCATTTTTTGTTTTTATACTTTATTATGCTCTGAAAGGAAGTGTAGTCAGAGAATAGTATATCGATTTACAGAATTTTCAATTACACACTGCGGTAGGGTTTCTGATACCGGATATTTAAAAACCATTCCCTAGGGTCTATGCTTTCTTGCATAGGTATCTTTGTCAATGTTGTTATGCTCGAATAAACGCCGCTCCGGGGCATCTGAATGGCCAATATAATAATATCCAGAAAATTCTGATAATAATAAATATATATAATATAGCAGCGAAAAAAAAGGGAGACAAACTGAATCATCTCCTATTTTGCTCCCCAGGTAAGACTCGAACTTACGACCCACGGATTAACAGTCCGTTGCTCTAACCAACTGAGCTACTGAGGAATTTATTAAAAATGCCATTTTTTATTAGTGTGCCAAAAATAAGGGCTTTTAGTGAATTTAACAATATCTTTAGTGAAAATATTTATAATGAAGCAGATTCTTGGTATAGGAAATGCCCTCGTTGATGTGATGACCATCATTCCCGATGATTCTGTTCTTGAGAAATTCGGATTGCTCCGAGGCAGCATGCAGCTTGTTGACGGGGACAAATCACTGGCAATAAAACAAGGAACATCGGCTTATAAAAGAACACTTTCTTCCGGCGGTTCTGCTGCAAATACAATTCACGGCCTTGCAATGCTTAAGGCAAATGCAGGATTTATAGGATCTGTTGGAAAAGATGAGATGGGCAATTTTTTCGAAAAGGATATGAAAAGCGCGGGGACCAGAACAATTCTTTTCCGTCGCAACTCTGTTACAGGTACAGCTGTTGCCCTGATTTCTCCTGATTCGGAACGGACTTTTGCGACACATCTTGGAGCTGCCATTGAACTTGGGCAGGATGACCTTAAAAAGGAAGATTTCAAACCTTATAATATTCTTTACCTTGAAGGCTATCTGATCTACGACAAATCACTGGTGGAAAAAGCTTGCATCCTTGCCAAAGAAAATAATATGGAAATTGCACTTGATCTCGCCAGCTTTAATGTGGTTGAGGCAAAGCTTGATGATTTTAAAGATATACTTCGCAAATATGTCGATATCGTATTTGCCAATGAAGAAGAAGCCAGGGCTTTTACAGGACTGGATCCGGAAATGGCCCTAAAGGAATTAGGGCATCAATGTTGCGTTGCGATAGTAAAAGCCGGGAAGGAAGGCTCCTTCATTATGCGAGGGGATGAATTTATTAAGGTTGAATCGCTTCCAGTAAAAAGCCTGGACACTACCGGAGCAGGAGATCTGTATGCGGCAGGATTCCTGTATGGCTACGCAAATGACCTTCCCCTTGAAAAATGCGGAGTCTTAGGGACTATTCTTGCAGGTAACGTTATTGAAACTGTTGGAGCAAAGATCATCGAAGCAAAATGGGAGAATATCCGGAATCAGGTATTTGCAATTGTTGAAGAATAGATATTATTCACCATTGACTAAACACAAATGCAGTTTTTCCCATTAGCCTGATTATTCGGGGAAATGTTCAGGACTGAAATTTTAATCATATCTTTAACTAAGTAAATTTCAAATACCTGTTTTTCGGGAATTATAAATCTTCTTTAATTTTTCTTAAAATAGTCATCATGATAACAAAGCCTGTTCTATTCATTACTATTGCGACCATTCTCTTTTTGAGCGGATGTGCGCCTAAGCAATCCTTTGATTTAAAAATGACTATTGAACCTCTGTCGGGAATTTATACTGAAAAAATTTTCAATTTTGGAGAGACCGGCAATATCATAACAAAGAGATTGATCAATTTAGGTATCGACAGTGAAAATATAGATCTCAGGACTTTTACGGACAAGATGATTCTCACAGTTGTTAAAATTGATACCGCAAAGACAGAGATTATTGAAAAGCTTATTACCATTCCGGGTAAAATTGAATTCTGGGAGACCTATGAAAACAGTGAGATTCTGCCATTTCTTTTGCAAGCAAATATCCGACTGGGGGAAATGAAGGTAAATGTTGCAAATGTTATTGAGGAAAAGACAAAAGAGACAATTACCGTCGATACATCGCTTAAGGAGAAATCTGAAATCACTGATCTTATAAATGCTGATACTACAGGAGATGCATCTGCGAAAGAATATAAAATAAATAATCCTCTTTTCGCCATCCTTATTCCCAGGGTCGATGCAAATAGCCAGCCTCTTCCATCTTGCCTGATCGGACTGGTTGCCTTAAAAGACACTGCAAAGGTAAACAGGTACCTGGGGATGAAGGAATTAAAATACATTTTTCCGCGAGACCTCAGATTTTACTGGAGTCATAGCCCTTATAAATATGATGAGACACAAACTTTATTTGAGCTTCACGCAATCAAAGCTACTTCCCTCCTTGGGAATGCTCCTCTCAGCGGAGATGTAATTGTCTCAGCTAAAGCAATAACGAGTAAGAACGGACCGGATGTCAGACTTGATCTTTCAATGAATCATGAAGGAGCGATGAAATGGGGAAATATTACCAAAGAAAACATTAATCGCTGTATTGCAGTTGTGATAGATGGCTATGTCCGTTCTTATCCGAGGGTCATGAATGAGATTACAAGTGGCAATACCGAAATTACCGGAAATTTTTCATTGGCTGAAGCCCGGTATCTTTCGGCTATCTTAAGTTCAGGAAGTGAAATTCCGCCTTTTAAGCTTCAGGTTACCGGGAAACAGGTTTTGCAGCATAAATAAGATCATTAGTACTTCGGCAATGCGAATCCGTTGTTATACTGCGGGATTATCAGCTTATTTGCTGCTGATGATGTAAACTGCTGCTTCTCATTATTCCATGATACCTTCTCACCTGTTCTGTATGCTATATTTCCCATCTGGGCAACAAGCGCAACATTTCGTCCTACATCAATCCCGGCATTAAGTTTCTGCGGGGTGTTGTTTTTCAGGCAGTCGAGGTAATTTCTTACATGGATGTCAAGCCCGACCCCGACATTTTTCTGAACGGGGACAGCTTCTATCTTTTGTTTTTCAGGGATCACTTCCCATCCGTTTCTGTCAAGAACAAGGGTGCCGTTCTCACCGGTATATGCCATTCCGTGAGGTCTGCTCCAGTTGCCAAGGCCTATGCCGATAGTATGTTCCCATATCATGGTGAAATCCTTGAAGTCGTATACGGCAGTCATAGTGTCAGGAGTCACCATATCGTCATCCGGGAACGCATATTTTCCTCCAATGGCCATCACTGATTCCGGGATCGATTTATTCATTCCATAAAGGATATAATCGATCAGGTGGACACCCCAGTCGGTCATCAGACCATTGCCATACTCCCAGTACCATCTCCATGTAAAGTGGAATCTGTTTATATTGAAAGGCCTTTTTGGTGCCGGCCCAAGCCACATGTTATAATCGACACCATTGGGAACCGGCGAATCAGGAACTTTTGGAACTGCTCCCTTCCAGTCAACAAACGACCATGCCTTGCAGACGCGTATCCGTCCAAGCTTGCCTGATCTCAGGTACTTGACAGCATCGACAAAATGAGGCTGGCTTCTCTGCCACTGGCCGACCTGAACAATTTTCCCGGACTTTTTGACGGCCTTATGCATTATGTTTATCTCAGCTATTGAATTGCCGATAGGTTTTTCGACATATGCATGCTTGCCTGCTTCGAGAGAGTTGCATAAAATAAGGCAATGCCAGTGATCAGGAGTCCCTATGATTACGGCATCGATATCCTTGTTCTCAAGCATTTTGCGGTAATCGACATATAGCTTTGGTTTTGGTCGTCCCATTTTTACAATGTCGTCTGTGCACCTGTTCAGAACATTCCGGTCAACATCGCATAAGGCGACACATTCCACGTCGGGGTTACTTAGGAATGACGAAAGATCGCTCCATCCCATGCTATTTCCACCAACGAGGGCCACTTGAATTTTATCGGAAGGGGCAATATTCATTCTAGCTTTGGAAAGTGCATCAATCGAAAGCATTGAACCGGCTGCCAGTACAGATGCCGTTTTTATAAAATTTCTGCGAGTGGAGGTCATATGTGTTTTATTAAAGCACCGAAAGGTAATATTTAAATAAATAATCCTTGGACATTGGAATATTAAAAAATATTAAAAACCCCCTCACTCCTGCAAACCAGAAATGAAGGGGGTTGAATAAGTTGTGTATTCTATATGCCTATTGAGCCGGCTTGAAGATAAGGTCGACAACATCAGCTTTCCTGAACATCTGCCCTGAAAGTTTTTTGATGTCATTGACGGTAAAGGATTTTAAGATATCCTCATAGTTCTTTGGATCATTTGAGTTGATACCATAGCTGTAATACCTGTTGAGAGTGCTGACCCAGTAAGAGTTATGCATTTTGTTTTCCTCGCGGTTCTTAAGAAGGTTATTCACTGTCTTATCGAGGTTCACCTTGCTTGGCCCTTCCTGAACGAGGCTGTCGATCTGCTGGTAAATGATTGCTTTGAGATCATTGGCGCGAACAGGATTACAATCGAAAGTAATAGTTCCCTCTGCTTTTTGTTCAGGTCTTTTAACCCCGGAAATGCCTATCCGAACACCATATGTGCCTCCCTGGTCTTCCCTGACTTTTTCAGTATAAACAAGATCAAGGATTCCCTGAATGACCTGTAACCCAAGATAGTTATAGGGATTATATTTCATATTGGAAGATAAAGAAATATAAACAGTCGATTTCGGAGTTGTGAGAGGCATGCTTATCTCTTTGGTAATTTTCCCTTTGGGCTGGTTTACCTTTCTGTCGATCCAGGTCTCCTTGCGATTCGAAACGGGGAGAGAACCAATGTATTTTTCGACCATCGGAAGTACTACTTCTTTTTCAACGTTTCCCACAATGAAGAATGTGAATTCGTCAGCTCCATGAAACCTGTCATTATATACTTTCTGAACCTGTTCCATTGTTATCTTGGAAATATTATCCTTGGTAAGAATAGTTGTCCTCGGATTATATCCTGTTGTGATAAGTGAGACGCTGTCACTTTTTATTTTTTCGGGGTTCTTTTCCTGACTCCCTATCATAGCTGCAAACCTTCCGATTATAGAATTGTGAGCCTCCTGGTCAAATCTTGGTTTTGCCAGCTTGAGATAAAGAAGCTGCATCATGGTTTCGAAATCTTTGGGAGTAGAAGAGCCGCTTACATTTTCAGTAACCTCTCCAAGGGAAAGGGAAACCGTGGCTTTTTTCCCAGAAAGCATTTTCTGAAGAGTAATGTTATCATAATCACCCGCACCGTACATGCCTATTATCGATGGCATGAGCATACCAGGCAGCACAAGGTCATTATCAAGCTTTGACAGTCCGCCGAAGCTGAACCCGGATAGAATGATATTATCCTTTTCATAATCAGCCTTCCTGTACACAACTTTCACATTGTTTGCCAATGTCCATTCAACAGCATCAAATTGAGGCAGAACAACAGTTTTAACAACGGCAGATCCTTTTAGCTCTTCTGAAACAAGAGAAGTACCCGTTGCCTTGTCTTCATAAGGAGTAAGCTTTGCAGTGCTGACTCTGTTAATGATGTCCCTTGCTTCCGTTTCAGAAAGATGCTTTGTATCATCAGCCTCAAGACCCTGGACCACAATTGTCCTGTTTTCATCGGTCATCAGTTCCCTGAATTTTGCCGTGATCTCATCTGCTGTGATACCGTCCATTACCTGTTTGAAAAACTCCAGATCAAAGTCAGCATTTGTCAGAGGTTCGCCTGTAAGAAAATTTTGAGTTATCCATGAAGCGTAAGTATCATTTGATATCTTATCTTTCTGCTTGAAAGTGTTTTCAAGGTTTGACAGGTTTCTTGCCTTAGCCCTGTCGAGCTCGGCTTTTCCGAACCCAAAAACCCTCGCTCTCTGAGCTTCCGTATAAATTGCCTCAAGGGCAACGGCCTCCTCATTTTTGCGGGCATTTGCATAAATTGTGAATGCATCATATTTTCTGGGAATATAGCTTCCTGCATATACTGAACCAGTGACGAAAGGAGGATTGGGCTTCTGAAGCAGCTCACTTATTCTGACATTCATCATTGAGTTCATAAGTGAAATTATATATGAGTCCCGCAGATACTTCAGGTTTCTGCCTTCCGCAGGGATGTTCTTATAAAGGGAGATGACTGAAACCGAATTCTGGGGAGCCTCCTTATCGGTGGCAAGAACATAATATGTATCCTTATGCGAAGGGACATCAGGGAAAAAGCGCACAGAAGGGTTTTCTGCCGCAGGGATTTTTGAAAAAAGATCCTTGATCCTGCTCTCAACTTCATCAACATTTATATCGCCGACAACAGCGATTGCCTGCAGGTCGGGACGATACCATTGATGGTAATAATCTCTTAATGTGTTATATGCAAATGATTTAACGATTTCAGGATCGCCGATGACATCCCTTTTTGCATATTTTGAATCTTTAAGTACAACCGGAACGATTATCCTGTTGAACATCCTGGAATTGGCATCTTCGCCAGTCCGCCATTCCTCGGCAATGACCCCGCGTTCGAGATCTATCTCTTTATCATCCAGTGTAAGATAATGTGACCAGTCGTTGAGTATCAGAAGGCAGGTATCTACAAGTTCAGGCTTGTCGGACGGTACATTTGAAAGATTGTAAACGGTTTCATCATAGGAAGTATATGCATTTATGTTATAGCCGAATGCTACACCATGCTTTTCCAGTCCGTTTAAAATTCCCTTGCCGGGGAAATGTTCGGTACCATTAAATGACATATGCTCAAGGAAGTGTGCCAGGCCGTTCTGATCGTCATTTTCAAGAACCGCGCCTACATTCTGAATGATATAAAAGCTTGCTCTTTTCTCAGGCTCCTTGTTTTTCCTGATGAAATATGTAAGCCCGTTCTGGAGCTTTCCTGTCCTGACCTCCGGATCCATCGGGGCAGGCTTGTTAAGATCTGTCTGGGCATAGGTTCCGGTTGTAATGAGGATAGCTGCAGCCAGGAACAGCATAAGTTTAAATGATTTCATGACAATATTGGTTTAAATGATTATAGACAAAACTGTTCATCGTTTTTGCAGTCGATGAAAAGTAAAGTTAACAACTAAAGGGAAGAAGTCAAAAAAATTAAAAAAGTCCGTGCAATTCGGCATCTATTTTATCGATTACCTCGGCGAGGTGATCCTTATTATTGGGAAAGTTATAATGATCAGCTTCCACTATCAGAAGTTTCCCGAGATTATAAGTTTCAATCCAAGCTTCATATCTTTCGTTCAGTCTTTTCAGGTAATCGATACGGATAGAGCTCTCATATTCACGCCCGCGTTTCTGGATATTGTTTACCAGAGTCGGAACGGAAGCCCGCAGGTAGAGAAGAAGGTCAGGCGGCTTTACTAATGAGCTCATAAGTTTGAAAAGGGTTGAATAATTTTCAAAGTCGCGGGTTGACATTAATCCCATCGAATGAAGGTTAGGAGCAAATATCTCTGCATCCTCGTAAATTGTTCTGTCCTGTACAATAGGCTTGTCTGACTTCTTGATTTCGAGCACCTGGGTGAATCGCGAGTTAAGAAAATAAATCTGAAGGTTAAAGGACCAGCGAAGCATGTCTTCATAAAAATCGTTGAGATAAGGGTTATAATCAACATCCTCATAATACGGTGCCCAGCCGTAATGCTTGGCAAGCAACCCTGCCAGCGTTGTTTTACCCGATCCTATATTTCCTGCAATTGCAATGTGCATAATTGAATGCTTTTATTTTATAAAATTACAAAAAAACTTCAGTTCGCTGCTAAGATTTATTCACTTCAGGATTTTATTCCTGAAACAGTAAATAATTCCTCAATGTACTCCCTTGAGTTAGATAATCTTGGAACCTTATTCTGCCCGCCAAATTTATTTTTTGTTTTAAGCCATTTGTTGAAAGTTCCCCTTGGCACCCTTCTAACCAAAGGTTTCACAAGATTTATATCCCTGAATCTTTTAGCTTCATAATCGGAATTGACCGATTTAAGGGTTTCATCAAGAACTTCAGTGAATCTGTCAGGATCCGAAGGGTCTTTTTCAAATTCAATTATCCATTCATGCATGCCTTTTGATGATGCTCCCATAAATACAGGTCCAGCCGTATATTCTGAAATAATTGCACCGGTAGCTTTGCATGCAGCGTCGAGCGCCATTTCGGCATTTTCAACGATTACCTCTTCTCCAAATGCATTAATGAAATGTTTTGTACGTCCGGATATCCTGAAGCGATAAGGATCGGTACTGGTAAAAACAACGGTATCGCCTATCATATATCGCCAGAGGCCGCCGTTGGTAGAGATAACAATAGCATAATTCACACCTTTCTCAACTTCAGCCAGGGTTAAAGAAGGGGGAAAATCGCCGGAGATCTTGTCAGACGGGATAAACTCATAAAAAATCCCATAATCGAGCATAAGAAGCATGTCTGTTTGTGCGGGATCATCCTGTATGCCGAAGAAACCTTCAGATGCGTTATAGGTTTCCATGTAATGCATTTGTTCACCTGCAATCAACTCCTTGTAAATTTCACGGTATGGCGTAAAGCTTATCCCTCCGTGAAAAAACACTTCAAGGTTTGGCCATACGTCCAGGAGGTTGGTTTTTCCGGTATACGATAAAATATGCTTGATAAGCGTAAGGTACCAGGAGGGTACTCCGGAAAAACTAGTGACATTCTCCTTAACAGTTTTTTTTGTTATGAGATCAAGCTTCTGCTCAAAATCCTCGATCAATGCAATTTTTTTACCCGGAGTACTTATCAGTTCAACCCATGATGGGGCATTTTCAATAAGAATGGCAGACAGATCGCCGTAGAGCGATTGGTTGCTGAATTTGTTTATACGATGGCTGCCACCGAGGGTCAGAGCCTTGCCGCTGAAAATGTGTGTCGAGGGATTATTAAGGGTATATAAGGCAAGAACATCTCTGGCCGCCTGGTAATGGCATTGCTCCAGGGCATCCTGGCTTACAGGTATGAATTTGCTTTTTGATGAAGTAGTCCCGGATGATTTTGCAAACCATTTGATTTCTCCCGGCCAGAGCAGATCCTTCTCTCCAGCCCGCAGCCTTTCTATCATTGGAATTATTTTCTCATATGTCTGGATCGGAACTGTCAAACGGTATTCATCTGCAGATTTTATTGAAGCATAATTATATTTAAATCCCCAATGAGTGTTTGAAGCTTTGGCAAGGATACCTGAAAGAACAGCCTTCTGGGTATCGGTAGGATGACGCTTTATGTATTCAATCTGACTTATACGCTTGGTATTGAGCCGCTTGATCAGTTTAGGAATTACCGGCATATATAATCTGATTTATCTTTAAAGATAATAAAAAACAGAAGTCATTTTGATCAGCTGAAAACCTCTTTAAGGACTTCAAGCGATCTGATTTTTTTCAGTCCCGGCAGATGAAGTGAATAGTAATTGACAAGTGTTTCAAGTACCTCATTTCTGAATGATCCGGTAAGCGGAATATCTTTTATCTGTTCATAGGATGAGGAAAAAAATAAGGAAAGGGCCTGAGATACTTCCCGGCTCGCATAGCTTCCATTCAGAGGCGGGGTCGGAACAAAAATGCCATTTAGCATATCAAAAAAGTAATCATTGGCGCTGATTTTTCTTGCGGGTTCAAATCCCAGGTAACTGCTCAGTCCGGCAAGAAAAGCAATATGGAAATTGGCGTATCCTTCGGTACACCTGTCTAAATACATGACCGATTCTTCAATAAAATCAAAAAGCTCTTCATTCGGGCTCTCTTCCAGGAGCACGGAAGTGAGTACTTCGCCAAGGAAAATTGCAACGCTGCTCTTTTTAATATTCGAATGGATATCGGCAGGCGTATAAGAGACAGAATATTCTCTCATAGTCTGCAAGCTTCTTGATTCCTTGTTATATGCAATCAGATCGAGTATGAACATCGGCTGAAGGAAAACAGCATGCCTGCCGGCTTTTTTATTCCTTACACCCCGGATCAGGAAAGATCTCCGGCCGTACTTTCTTGTATATAGCTGGGCTATAATACCTGAATCAGTATACTTTATCTGGTGAAGGACTATTCCCTTTGTCTTCTCAATCATCAGCACTCTCTTTGTTCAAAAATACAACATTTTGATAATTCTGATTGTTAAGGTGTAAATAAGGAAATTAGTATATTTACTGTTCAACAAATTCCATTATGGC
>Ga0224523_1000173_pt1 | contig 41305 bp, 33 predicted proteins | sample CFST50metaG_FD_182732 | JGI IMG/M metagenome (GOLD analysis project Ga0224523, IMG submission 182732) | Peat soil microbial communities from Stordalen Mire, Sweden - C.F.S.T50 | ecosystem: Environmental > Terrestrial > Soil > Wetlands > Peat | place: Sweden: Norrbotten County, Stordalen Mire... | reverse complement strand
ATATATGCTGTATCCCCTAAGCTGTTTGATAATCTGTAACTCCGATCCTGAATGTAATCGTTATCGTATAAATAAATATTCTTGTTGCAATATTTATTTTCATTACAATGTTTTTGCATAGAATCAACAGGAAAAACTTTGTCCGTGAGAAAAACAGGAGGATTCGAAAGCACTGACATTAAAAGTTGATGAAGAGAATCGTCAAGGTAATCATACTTTTTAAGTTTGAAAGAAGTAAATCCATCCCATGCTATCTGCTTGTGAAAAATATTCATGTTTCTCCAGAAAGCCTCATAACCAAGCCCTGCATCAGTATGTGTTATTATGTTTTCAGAAGATGGGATAGGGAAATTAATAGGAAAAGTATTGCTGTATTCTTTTAAGCTCTTAGTGCTTAAATTGCCGGAATAAGTAGTATAAGGCTCATTGAGCCAGGAAGCAAAAACCATATCTGCAATAGTGATAAGTGCAATAACATTTAGTAACTTTATTTTGTTTTTTATTTTCCATAAAGCCAGCAGGAACATTGAAAGGAAAAATAATTGTACTATTGATTGGAACGCAATATGCTGCCATATATTTGACCCGTCTGAATCCGTGAAAAGATATTTTCTAATAAAATTCAACAAGGAAAGATAACCGTGCATCTTTGCCCAGATGATTAATAGGACAAGAAAAATAAGTATAGCAATAGCTGTAATTTTTATTTTCTTAATGTTGATTTTTTCACTGTATATAAATATTTGTAATGCATATCCTGAAACAATTATAAAAAAAATAATAGTGAATAATCTGAACAAGCTGGAAAGACGAAAAAATCCCATCATTGGGATGAAATCATATAAAAATTTTCTTACAGGCAAATAACCGCCCATGGATGCCAATAAACAAAAAACACCTGACCAAAAAAATAACGTTATCACTCTTTGTTTTTTTACAAAAAAAGATGCAATAAAGAAAATCAATAATATCAATCCAAAATAAATATTTGTCATCGAAATATCGGTGTTGAAAAAAGCAGGATCTTTTATAACAGCAAATGGAACTATCAGCGATATGAGACTTTGAGGTGAAAAGGGACAGGATAATACAATTTCGAGCGGAAGCTTTTCTCCACGGGTAATATATTTGGTTATAGTATAGGCTGAAATTATAATTATAGAACTGAAAAGAGCGGTTGAAAAAATAAAAATGAAGTTATATTTTAATAATGTCGTAAATTCTTTCAGTTTTTTATTTTTAATAAATCCTATTGAATAATAAATAAATAGTGCGAAAAGAAAATACGAAAAAATAATTATTAACCCTGGGTAACCACCGGAAAGCAGCATGAACATAAAAAATGAAGCATACAATGATTCTTTTATGTATGGATGTTCAGAGAAGCGGATATAATAATTGATAACAAATGGTATCCATGTTCCGCTTGCAATCATCATATAATGCTGAGAATTCCCGATGAAAAATCCGGAAAACATGTAACAGACCGCCATTATTAATGAAACACTTCTTGAAAATTTAAGTGTTCTACCAAGAAGGAACATTCCAATAGCAGCAAAATAAATATGAAAAATAAATTCAAATTGTATGGAATAAATATCATATCCTCTTAAATACCCGATAATCCATGTAAAAGGATACCAAACACCAACTTGTGGGTCTGCATATATTGGATATCCTAACGATTGATAAGGATTCCATAATGGCAAAATATGATTGTGAAGGCATTCTCCGACGAAATATTTCCATGGATAAGTGCAATCAATAATATCATATTTTAAAGGGTGCTGAAAAGAGCTTACCTGCCAATAACCAATAATAACAAGAAAAAACAAAAGCGCTTGAGGAAAGTAACGCCATTTAATTATTTTTTCAATTGCACGAATCATGAAACGAAATTAAACAAATATTTCCTCGAAGACAATATGTGATTTAATATTTTTAAAACCATTCAAATGAATACTGTAATAATCAAGCAATTTATTAATCAATTCTTTTCTTGTGGCAGGATTTATTTCAATGGTATCTCTTTTGTTGATGTCAATCATTTCATGAAAATATTTGCCAAGCTCTTTTGGAATAAAATAAGAATGTTCCGGCTGGTTTTCATGAAATAACCCGTCATATAAATTAAAAAAAACATTAGTGGAGTTATAATTATTGTTCGGATAAATGCCCAAATGCTTTGATAAATCGAGAAGAAAGAAAAGATGAAAATCGGAAATCTTCCCTTCTTTTTCATCAAGTGCTTTAACAGAATTAAATATAAACTCAAACAATGATTTATTTTGTTCTTCTTCGCGAATAGATTTATTAAGTATTTCCGCAATAAAAATAGCAATTGAACTTTTCTTGATATCGTTCGATATTCCATTAAATTGAAAACAGTTAATGATTTCTTTAATGGTTTGTAGTTTGGATTTTTTTTTATAATATGCAACGAATTCTAATACTGATAAAGGTTGAAAAATACCAGCTTTCATTTTTGATTTCTTATTTCTTACCGATCTGATCAAATAAGATTGCAAACCAAGATTTTCAGTAAAAATTTTTACAATCAGGCTTGTTTCGGAATATTTTAATGTATGCAGAACAATTCCCTTTGTATTGTGAAGCATTGAAAGGAAATTAATTGATGAACATAATTTTTGCAACTATGGTTTTGGAGCCATCTGAATTGGAACAGAAGATAAGATAAACACCTGTTTTTGCTCTTTCACCTGAAAAATTTTTACCATTCCATGTAGCTTCACCACCTTTAGCAGTTGTTTGATAGATCAATGTTCCCGAAATATCGGTAATTTTAATATCAGCATTTCCTACCAAACCTTTAATTGCTATTAATCCGTTATAGTTCTCGGTTACTGGATTTGGGTAAACAAGTACATTTGTATAGCTAGAATCTGGTGCCGTTGAATCGCCCTTATAAGAAACAATACCCTTATCTGTTCCGAAAAATACTTCACCTGTTTTTTGATCCATCGCAATACAATTTATTGTATTGGAAAAAAGAGGACTATTGTCTTCTGTAAAATGTTGCAATTGGGTTGTCCCATCAGCCGACATTAGAAAAACACCGGCTTTTTGAGTTCCTATCCATTTTCTATTCGCGCCATCAACGGTAATAGCTGTTATAATTTCTGATGCAAGTAATGGTTGAATATACCCATCTAAATTAACTAAAATTTGCTGTGAATCAAAACTACTTCCCGAAAAAACATTTTCCGGATTATAAAAAACAGCAATACCTAAATCGGTGCCAACCCAAACTTCGCCATCCTGATCAACAGCAATACTATAAATATTATCACTGGGCAATGCCCCGTTACCAATAGAAGTAGATAGTAATTTTATTTTATCATCAGAAAGATCATCAATGGTATTATTATCATTAAAAACAAGTAATCCATTGCCTCTCGGAAGAATCATCCATTTTTGATTGTTCTTATCAATAATCAATCCTCCCACTTCTTGATTATTTAAGTAACCGCTGAAATTAAAAGCTTTCCAGTTCCCATTCGGCTTTCTAACATTCAAAGCTGTATTAACACCAGAATTTATAACCCACATATTTCCATTTGCATCAAATTCAATTCCATCAACTCTAATACGATAGTTTGGACCATAAGGCTGATTGCTTGTCAATGTACTATTAGAAGCATCATATATTTTAGTCAATGCTTGATTATTGAATTCCAGCAAACCTTTACTCCATGACCCAACAAAAACATTTGAAGGATTTGATGGGTTTTCTGCAATATTTATAATATCATAAATGGTATCAAATGCCGGTATAGTATTATGATCATAAGTTGTCCAGGTTTCATTAATAAATGAAAACACACCATCGCGATTATAAACATCATTCCATGTTGCATCCATTCCTCCGGGTGCAACCCACAAATTACTATTTTCAACAGACATTTTAAAAACATTTGCTGTTTTTGGTCCGTTAAGCATAAAAGATGTTGAAGTCCATATTCCCACATTTTTAATTAATCCTAAATTTGCATCTGCTATCCAGAAAACATTACTTTGATCCTGATCAATAATAGCATCGCGAGGAGCCGTAGAAACATGACCACTCGGCAAATAGTACGTAGAAATTATCGAAGTTTTTGCTCCTGTGGTGTCATATAAGATAATACAATCAACATTGGTAACAACAAGGTTATTACCAAAAGATCTAATATTGTAACATGTTGCCGGGTATGAAAAATATGTCCATGTTGTATCATTGTATGCAAATATTGTATCCGTATAATAACCAGTCGTAGAATAATTAACAAATATCTTGTGGTTAAAATATTCTATAGCATTGAACTTTCCATCAGGGTGAGGCATTTCGGTATGCTTCGTCCATGCATTATAATCAGAAAGGTCAGGATCATTTAAATTTGCATCGTAAACACCGGCTTCAGTAGCTGCATACAATTTAGTTCCGTCAAAAGTCATATCCAACACATTGATTTGCGTACCATTTGTTGCTATATAATAAGTATCTTTGATCTCTTGTTTTTCCAGATCAACAACGACAATACCAAATCCGCAGGATAAATAGGCATAATTTCCAATAAACAAAATATTATTAATGGATTTATAGCCTTGTAATTGTTTTCTTTTAATATCTGAAATATTTGTTACAACACCATTTTCAATTAAATCTAAATTACCGTTTGAATATGCAACAACAAGTGTTTTAAGTGCTTTGTGATATGAAATTTTACTTACGCCAATATCCGAAAGATAATTTACTTTTGTCATTTTTTTTAAACTGTTATCACTTTTATCGAATGAAAAAACAGCATATTTTGTAGCACAATAAACAATGCCATCTCCCTCCGTAACCGAAATGCAACTATTCCAAGGCAAGTGATCACGCCATTGACCTATAGCTATTCCTTGAGAAAATATTTTATTTATAAAAAATAAACTAAATAATAATAGAAATAATAGTTTATAATTGATTCTCATAAATTAATTTTGTATTGCAATATTACTAAACTTTATAAATAACTAAAACTATTTTTCTCAGTAAATATTGTATATACAATAAAATTGATTGATTTTTCTTATTTTTGCATTAATACAATTGGCCTCGTAGTTCAGCTGAATAGAACGTCAGATTCCGGTTCTGAAAGTCGGGGGTTTGAATCCCTCCGGGGTCACCTACTTCTGAAGCCCTTGTTAATATAGCAGTTGCAAGGGTTTTTTATATTATGTATTAACTTGGAAAATTATACTTTATCCCGAAACGCAAGCCGTAATACAATTTTTCTTTTTTGTAAATGACCTGGCGAACCTGATAGCTGGCATAAGGACACAACTGGAATGAAAATAATCCCCATCGTTTTTGTAACCCTGCCGAAAATGCAAGGTCATTAAAAAAGATTGGATAAAATTGGTGACCTATTTTATCATTATTGGTTATAGTATCCATTCTATGCAAATAACCAATATGTTGCTTCACATGAATATCAAGGTCTGTTCCCAAACCAACTATGAAAGAAAAGTTATGCCTTAACTCCATATGATAATTAATGGCTACAGGTAACTGGAATAAGATATCATCGATATTGATATGGAAAAAATGATTGACGGAATCATTATTATGCAGGTTATATGCTGAAACAAACTGAGTATGTTTCCACTTATGAAAATCATTCTCATCATTATATTTTTCATTATTGATGCCTAATACATTCATGCCTACACTCAAGCCCCATCGATCTTTTAAGAGTGCTTCACCCGATATTCCGCAACCGACCTGATTTCTTCCACCTATCAGGTTCACACCTGCATTATAATGAATGTTCTTTAAAATGGATAATGAACGTCTGCCTTCATCTTTCGCTTTATCGTTATTTGCTGTTTCGTCCTGAACCGGTTGGCTTATCTCTGCTACTAATTTCTTCTCAGGAACAACCGTATCTTTCTTTATACTTTCAGTGATAACTTCATTACTTTTTTTCTCATCAGTTTTAACAGTTTGTGCTTCTTGTGCTATTCCTTCTTGACTTGTCGGAGCTACGACCGGTGTATTATTATCAGCATTAAGAGCAATACTTTCTTCTTTTTTATTATTCTCCGGAATATTCTTTACATTTTCATTTTTCACAGGAGCCATGCTGCTAACATTCTTTTCAGAAGATAAAGGAACAATCTGTTTCGGAACAACTGCTTGTGATATGTAGTTGTTCGAAGCAGTTACGTTTTCTTTTGAAGTTATGCTGTTGGGACTTTTAACTGTTTGCTTTTTATTTATACTTGAAAGTTCTGAATGAAGCCCATTAACGGTTTGATGCAACTCCCTGTTCTGATTTATCAGTATCACATTCCACATTATCAGCCCTGCTATGATCATACTGCTTCCAGCAAGAATCCAGCTGCGTTTCGGATTCCTTACGCGTCCCAGAGTATGGTTACGGGTCACATAATCATGCACCCTTTGAATATCACTTTCTTCATAAGAAGTGTTGACATTCTCAAGCTTCCTTTTTAATGCATCATCAAAATTCTCAATTTTCATGGATCTTCGAGAGTTTAAATTGATAAGAATGATATGGATATGTGCTCCTGATCAAACCCTGTAACTTCTTCCTTGCATCCATCAGGTTTGATTTTGATGTCCCCTCTGATATTCCCAGCATGTCAGCTATCTCACGATGTGTGTAACCTTCTATCACAAACAGGTTGAAAACGATCCTGTATGAAGGCGAAAGCTTATTGATCAATAATAAAATCTCCTCTGATGATATTTTACTTATTATATTTTCATCCACCTCTACATCACCTATATCTTCAATATTTGACTGGTTATTATAATTAAATTGCTGGTTCTTTCTGAAATGATCAATGGCGGTATTTACAATTATCTTTCGTATCCAGGCTTTGAAAGGCTGTGAATGATCGTATTTAGCAAGATTATTGAATATCTTTAAAAACGAGTCGTTGATGATCTCGTCCACTTCTTGCTTATTTTCAACATAACGCATACCGATATTCTTTGCAAATGAATAATATATACTTATCAATGCCTTTTGCGCCAATTGATCTCCCTTCAGGCAAGCATTTATGATACTTTCCTGGTCATCGCTTTTAAAATGTGACTTTTTATTAAAAAACAATTACGATAGTTTTTAATAACACAATTAATTATCAGGCAATAAAGATATAAATGATTGGCTTAACAAAAAAATTAACGAATTATTTATCTCATCATGGTGCGATATACATTATCTGTAATATCCTTGAAGGTCTTGACCCGCATCAAGTCGTTCTCTTCATAAAAATACACCTTAAATTCTTTTTCAATTTCCAATATTGCTTCAGTCATATCATAAGAATCAGCATTGTAATCATTAAAATGCGATACCATCCTCACATCCTCTTTAGGTACATTCAGATTAAGGCTGATAATGGAAATGATCTTTGATGCAATTTCCTGCTTTGTTAATTTCATCGGTGCCATATGCATAAATTTAAATTATTAACGATTGTTTATTTTTTCGCAGAGGTTTATAAAACTTCTTCCTCTATATTAAACATTACGTATGGATTTTAGAAAAGGTGGGGTGGAAGTAAAAAAAACTTTAATCGCATATGGTAAATTATTTTTCTTTGTTTTAAATGCATCTGCAACACTTACAAGATAAGATACGAATGTGAATAATGCGTATCTTTGATCTTAGAATTTATTTGGATAGAGACATCATCAAAAAGGAAATAACGGCATCTTTAGAAGTGTGTGAACTCTTAATTAATGAAGTTCGTTGAATAATTAGCACTGTTATCAATTATCTCAGATGAATTAGAGGATCAAATGGAAAATAAACAAATCAATAATCCCTTACATGGAATAACATTAGAAATGATATTGAATCATCTGGTTGATCATTTTGGATGGGAAGAATTAGCAGAAAGGATCAAAATCAATTGCTTTAAAAGCAACCCTTCCATTAAATCGAGCCTTACTTTTCTCCGAAAAACACCATGGGCTCGTGAAAAAGTTGAGAATCTGTATCTCTGGATAAACCGCAAAAAAAAGAAATAAACGATTTCCTATTAAAATACATTTCACTTAATGATCTGCACCCTGCCCACTTCTCCTGTAGTAAGTCGTACTTTTATTCCGTGAGAATGGAAAGAACTTTTTGTAAGAATATCCTGAACGATACCTTCAGTGATCTTTCCGGAAGACTGATCTTCTTTCTTCACTATCCCTACTTCTATGCCAACTTTAATATCGCTTCTGTTCTGTCCTTGCATGCTGCAAAGATATTGCAGAATTCATTACTTCACAAAAAATGACTGTTTTGTTTAAAACTTTTAGAATCGGCTTCACTTGTTGAATACGATATGCCGCAATTTTTATAATTTTACAAATGAAAAGAGAAAATTGAAAAGTGAAAGTCTGTATAGCCGAAAAACCAAGTGTAGCCAAAGAAATTGCCCGGATATTGCAAGCCAATAATCGCAAGGACGGTTATTTTGAAGGAAACGGTTATCAGATCACATGGACATTCGGTCACCTGTGCACACTGAAGAATCCTGAAGATTATACTCCCGACTGGAAATCCTGGCGAATGTATGCCTTGCCCATGATACCTCCACGTTTTGGAATAAAACTCATCGAAAACGATGGAGTTAAAAAGCAGTTCAACACCATAAAAAAACTTTTTGATGAATGCGAGGAAGTCATAAACTGTGGTGATGCCGGGATAGAAGGAGAGCTCATTCAAAGATGGGTGCTGACAAAAGCTGAATGCAAAAAACCTCTTAAACGTTTATGGATTTCATCAATGACCGATGAAGCGATAAAAGAAGGGTTTGAAAAGCTGAAAGACGGCAAAGATTTCGAACGTTTGTATGCTGCCGGTAATGCCCGTGTCATTGGCGATTGGCTGCTTGGAATGAATGCCAGCCGTTTATACACATTAAAATATGCTGATGGAAAAGGTGTTCTATCGATCGGCAGGGTTCAGACACCCACACTGGCATTGATCGTCCGCAGATTCGAGGAGATACAGAACTTTGTATCAAAACCATTCTGGGAAATAAAAACAAACTATAGAAACGTAATTTTCAATTCAACCAATGGGCGGTTTGAATCTGTTGAAGAAGCTTCACGGATCATTGAAGAAATTAAAACGAATCTTTTCGAGATAGTTTCTTTCGAACAAAAAAAAGGAAATGAAGCTCCTCCACGGCTTTTCGACCTGACTGCCCTACAGGTTGAATGCAATAAGAAATACAGTTTCACTGCTGATGACACATTAAAGTATATTCAAAGTCTTTACGAAAAGAAAATGGTGACCTATCCTCGTGTAGATACCACATTTTTGCCAAATGATGTATATCCTAAAGTGGAAGGCATACTGAAGAACATGGAGCCTTACGCCAACTTCACAACTCCATTACTTGGAAAACCAATAAAGAAAAGCAAGAAGGTTTTCGACGACACAAAGATCTCTGATCACCATGCTATAATTCCCACGGGAATAAAGCCTTCGGGTTTGATACTCGAAGAAAAAAAAGTTTATGACCTTATCGCAAGAAGGTTCATTGCCGTGTTCTATCCCGATTGCATTGTATCGAATACCACCGTGATGGGGAAAGTTCTTGTACACGAATTTAAAGCAACAGGAAAAGTCATACTGGAAGATGGATGGAGGGTTTTGTATCCCAAGAAAGAAAGCGATAAGGAGGCTGAAGCGGAAGCCAGTGAGGAACAGATCATGCCCGTCTTTAAAAAAGGCGAAAAAGGAAAACATATTCCCGACCTGCTTGAAAAACAAACGCAACCACCCAAGATGCTTACTGAAGCCACCTTGCTGAGAGCCATGGAAACAGCAGGCAAACAAGTGGAAGACGAAGAACTTCGGGAATTGATGAAAGAGAATGGCATTGGAAGACCATCAACCCGCGCCAACATTATAGAAACACTTTTCAAACGCAAATTCGTTGTGCGCGACAAAAAGAACCTTGTGCCCACGCAAACAGGAATTCAACTGATAAACACCATTCAGAACGAGCTGCTGAAATCGGCTGAGTTAACAGGAATGTGGGAAAAGAAATTACGACAGATCGAAAAGGGCGAATACGATCCAAAGCATTTCCTGGACGAAATGAAAAATATGGTGTCAAAATTGGTTACGGAAGTAAAGCTTGAAAAGCAAAAAATGATCGTCATAGAGCAGGAATTAAAAACGGAAGAAAAGAAAGAGGAAGAACCAGCTGAATCAACTGAACCAAAGAAAACCAAGGCAAAGAAGGCTGTAAAAAAAACAGATGATCAGGATGCAATCACCTGTCCGAAATGCAAAAAAGGCATTATGCTCAATGGCAAGACAGCCTTTGGCTGCAGTGAGTATAAAGCAGGTTGTACATTTAAGGTCATGTTTGAACAATATGGAAAACTGCTTACCGACAAACAAATATTCTCATTGATCCAAAAAGGAAAATCGCCAAAAATAAAAGGCTTAACTATCGACGGTCAAGCGGTTGATTCCATGCTGGTTTTAGACTCTTCGTTCAATGTAGCGATCAAAGACTGAACCTATCGAACTACTGATCATTATTCATTAAGCATATATCTTCTCATAAAAATGCTGATCAAAAATTGGACAAGCAGTCAACTCAGTCAAACTATATCATAACGTATTTTTTTTATTTTTCACATACCATTTCCATCATATTATCGTTAATAAGTACAATATGCGATGGCATAATAATTGACTATCCCCATCAATACCTTACTTATTCTATTCACTAAACCTTTAAAGCCTATGTAATGTAAATACCCCCATTCGACTAAAATTTGAATTAAAATCAGTGCAGATGCACGAATTCGAATATAACCGGAAACTACTGAATCGCCTGCGATTACTGCAAGGCCAGCTGGGAGGTATTGAAAGAATGATACGCAGTAACCGTTGTCCTTATGATGTTTCGGTGCAGTTTTCTGCTGCCGATCATGCCCTCCACAAACTTGTTCACGATGTTTTTTTTGAGTCCATGCAAAAACATGCCGCCTTCCTCCTTTCCATGCTTTACGATAAATATTCCGCCTGTCCCCGGATACTTGAAACACTTGACACCATTAAGAAAGACTTCCGCACTTACACCATTTTCAAATTGCCGTCCATTATCACACTACTGTGCGAACTGGATCATATTGATGATAAAAAACAGCCCGAATAAAAAAATATTTTCATTTTTTTATTGACAGATACCCCCCTCCCCGTGGAACTTTGTATCAAAAAAAATTCAGTAATAAACTTTAAAACAAAACATCATGAAAAAAAGACCATCATTGCTCACCAGATGCATCATTGTCATCATGAGCGTAGGAACACGTCCATTGATCGTTATCAAACACATCATCGTAACCTTAAAATGGCCAACGAAGATAGAAGCGAAGATCGCGAAGCCCAAGGACATTCAAAATAAGCTGACGGGTAATGCCAATTTCTCGGTACCCTACCCAACTAACATCACCTCGCTGGTGCAACTTGGAACCGACATTGCCTCCGTTGATGCCGCCCAGTTAAAAGTAAAAGCAGGCATTAAAGGTTCGGTGCAGGACCGTAATGCCAAAATTAAAATTGTAAAAAGAGACCTCGAAAGCATCAAGACCATGGTGCAGATAAAAGCCGACAGCGATCCTGCCAACGCTGAAAGCATGGTTACAGGAACAGGTTTCGATTACAAAAAAATAAGTAACAGGCAAAAGCAGCAAAATAGTGTTAAACGTACTGATGTTAGTGGTACGTATGTACTGCTGGCCGAAGGCAGAGGTGAGCATGAATGGCAAATTACATCGGATAAAATTAATATTACCACTTTGCCTGCTACCAGCACTGCTCACACATCAGTAAGCGGGCTTACTGTAAAGCAGACATATTTTCAAAGGAACCGTAAAGTTGGGAAAAATGGTGAAGTGTTCGACTGGAGCTCGTGGATAGAATTCATTGCCATCTGAAAACAAACAGCCAAGATTGAACTGTAACCATTCTGAGCTGTTAAATACCCGGCAAAACCCGCATTACTTCAGGGCGGGTTTTTTATTTTCCTTATCATTTTCGAGCCTTATGCAAACAGGTATGCTCTTATTATTTGCAGGCATTTATTGAACACGAACATTGTTTCAAACAAATTGACGATCCTTTCGAAGAACTTTACAATTCATTAAAACAACCTAAGATTTCTTTCAAACAAATTGGCATTTCTTTTAAACAACTTGATGATTCTTTCGAAGAGCTTGACAATCCTTTCAAACAAATTGATGATTCTTTCGAAGAAGCTGACAATTCATTAAAACAACTTGAGAGTTCTTTCAAACAAATTAGCAATTCTTTAAAACAACCTGAGGGTTCTTTCGAACAATCTGATAATACATGCAATGAACCCAATGAAACACATCAAGTATCAACCTTATCAAAGCACATTAGGAAATGTACAAAAAACGGTGTAATTCAATCCTATTCATATAAGTCAGGGCTAAAGCCCAATTCCACAAGGTTTTTATTAAGCCCGGCCTTAAGGTCGGGCTTATACAAAGAAAATAGAAACAAAGGACTTTGGTTCTGGATTAATTATTTTATGAGAACCATGATTTTGTTAAAGAGCAGAAACTGATGAATGGCTATATTTTTTATTATTAGCCTAATAATTTATAATATCTATATTTATTACTGTTTTATGTTTTCAACAAATAACGTATGTTTCTTTAATCTTGCTTGTTTTTAGGTCGTAGTTTACGAACTTCAGCGCCGGTTCTCCACATTTCTGAGTTCTTTATTTCATCAAGTTCTTTTGAAAGCTGCTCTCTGTAGTCAGCCCTTTGATTTGCTTTGATAGTTATTTTTGCTTCATTTCCTGAAACAACACTTTCGTACAATTCATTAAAGACAGGTGCAACAGCATCGCGGAATTTATTCTTCCAGTCGAGAGCCCCGCGTTGTGCAGTTGTTGAACAATTTGCATACATCCAGTCCATTCCGTTTTCGGAGATCAATGGCATTAAACTTTGCGAAAGTTCTTCAACAGTTTCGTTAAAAGCTTCCGAAGGTGTATGACCTTTTTTACGAAGTAAGTTATATTGCGCTTCCATAATTCCTGCTATAGCTCCCATCAGCACGCCTCTTTCTCCGGTGAGGTCACTATAAACTTCTTTGCGAAAATCAGTTTCAAAAAGGTAACCCGAGCCAATACCTATACCAAGCGCAATGGCTTTGTTAACGGCATTTCCTGAGAAATCCTGATAAACAGCATAACTAGAATTTATTCCTTTTCCCTGCAAAAACAGGCATCGCACGCTGGTACCCGAACCTTTAGGTGCAGCAAGAACAACATCAATATTTTTTGGCGGAACAATTCCTGTATGTTCAATGAATGTTACTCCAAAACCATGTGAAAAATATAATGTCTTTCCTTCTGTAAGATTCTTTTCTACATCTTTCCAGCTTTCAATTTGCCCTGCATCGGAAAGTAGATACATTATAACTGTTGCGCACTTTGCAGCTTCTTCGATTGGGAAAAGCGTTTCATTTTCAACCCAGCCATCTTCAAGTGCAACCTTCCATCTGGCAGATTCCTTGCGCTGTCCGATTATTACTTTGAAGCCATTGTCGCGCAAGTTTAATGCCTGCGCAGGACCTTGAACACCATAGCCAAGAACAGCTATAGTGTCGTTCTTAAATATTTCCAATGCTTTTGAGAGAGGAAATTCATCGCGTGTTACTACATTTTCGAGAACACCGCCAAAATTGATTTTTGCCATTTTTTTTATTTTTTAAAATTTATAATTGTGTTTCATTTAAATATTCTGATAATGTTTTCATTGGTTTTGTGATAGCAATTCTTCCGGAGCGCACAAACTCAAGAATACCGTAGGGTTCAAGCCTTTCGTAAAGCACCTGAGTATCTTCCTTATGTCCGGTCTTTTCAATAATCACAAATTCTTTTTCAATTGTAAGAATTCTGGCATGATGATCTCTAACTATTTCTTCAACGCCTTTATCTCTCATTAAACTTTCAGATGGAACTTTATATAAAGCTATTTCCTGATAAACAATTTCATCATCTGAATGCAAAAAAGCTCTCAATATCTCAACTTGCTTTTCAAGTTGATTAACCACAGTTTTGGCAACAACTTTCGTTGTTAACACTACAATAGTATATCTGTGAATTCCCTGAGTTTCAGATTCGGAAACAGTCAAACTTTCAATGTTTAATTTTCTTTTTGTAAAGACAGTAGTGACGCGATGCAATAAACCAGGCGTGTTTTCCGTGAATATTGATAATGTGAATTTTTCTGTCATCTTATTTGTTTTTTATTTCATTCTTATATTTGATATTGATTCACCTGCCGGAATCATTGGCATTACGTTTTCTTCCTGTTCTACTTTTATTTCAAGAACATAAGTTCCATTGAATTTAAGCATTTCATTTAAAGCTGAATCTAATTCTTCACGTTTTGATATTTTCTTTGCCTCAATGTTATATGCTTTAGCAATAGCAACAAAATCTGGATTTACCATTACGGTGTATGAATATCTTTTATTGAAAAACATTTCCTGCCATTGCCTAACCATGCCAAGAAAATTATTATTCAGTATAACTATTTTCACTGCAAGCTTAGTTTGAAGAAAAGTTCCCAACTCCTGTATTGTCATTTGAAATCCACCATCACCAATAATTGCAATAATATTTTTTTCGGGAGCGCCCATTTTAGCACCAAAAGAAGCAGGTAACCCAAAACCCATTGTACCAAGCCCTCCGGATGTTATAAATGAATTCGGATTTTTAAATTTATAATATCTAGCAGATATCATCTGGTGCTGTCCAACATCAGTAACAATTACAGCCTCTCCATTTGTTTTCTCCGATATATTCCTTATTACTTCACCCATGCGAAGGCTTTCAACTTCTGGAAAAAGCTGATTGTGTATTACGTTTTCATATTCCTGTTTATCACATTCTTTAAATTCATCAAGCCAAAGCAGATGTTTTTTATGTTCAACCTTTTCTATGAGAAGTTCTAAAATTTCGCGAGCATCACCGTTTATAGCGACATTGGCTTTTACATTTTTATTTATTTCTGATTTGTCGATTTCAATGTGAATAACTTTAGCTTGTTTTGCATAGCGTTTAAGATCGCCGGTAACTCTGTCGTCGAAGCGCATTCCAACAGCTATCAGCAGGTCAGCTTCATTTGTTTTTATGTTTGGTCCAACGTTTCCATGCATACCCAACATTCCGGCATATAATTCATGAGCTGTTGGAAACGCTGAAAGACCAAGCAAGGTGCAAGCTACAGGTATTCCGGCTTTATCCGCAAAACGTAAAAGTTCTTTTTCGGCTTTTGATATAAGTATACCGTGACCAGCAAGTATCATTGGCTTTTCAGCAGCATTTATTATAGTTGCAGCCTGTGATATCAATTCATTATCAATAACTGGATGAGGAAAATAGCTTCTCAGTTTTAAACATTTTTCATAATGAAATTCGGTTAGCTCAAATTGAGCATCCTTTGTAATGTCTATCAACACTGGCCCCGGGCGTCCTGAATTTGCTATGTAAAATGCTTTCGCAATTGCATTTGTTATTTCTGAAGCTTTAGTTACCTGGAAATTCCATTTTGTTACAGGCATTGAAATGCTTATTATATCTTGCTCTTGAAAGGCATCGCTACCCAACAGCGAAGAATGAACCTGACCGGTGATGCATACCAAAGGTGTGGAATCGAGCTGTGCATCAGCTAATCCGGTTATAAGGTTTGTAGCTCCGGGTCCGCTAGTTGCAAAGCAAACTCCTGTTATGCCTGTTATACGTGCGTATCCCTGAGCTGCATGAACGGCACCTTGCTCGTGACGAGTGAGTACATGTTTAAGTTTATTCTGATAATCATACAAGGCATCATAAATAGGCATGATAGCACCGCCAACATATCCAAATAATACATCAACATTTTCCTGTAAGAGCGATAATATTACCGCTTCAGAGCCTGTTATTTTTTTGTTTTCCATTTCTTTTTTTATTTATAAAACCCTTACTGCACCTTTGTCTGGAGATGTTACATGTTTTGCATATATCTGCAATGCAGTTGAAATATTTCTTTTCCGTTGTTTTGGTTTAAATGAAAATTCCCCCAATAAGTTTTCTTCATTAAGTCGTTTGGTAATTTCATCTTCTGAAAGAATAACATTTAAAGACCTTTCGGGAATATTTATTTCGATGATATCACCGTCTTTTAAAATTGCTATTTCTCCTTTTGCAGCAGCTTCGGGCGATACATGACCTATTGAAAGTCCAGATGTTCCTCCGGAAAAACGTCCGTCGGTTATCAAAGCACATTTCTTGTCGAGGTTCATTGATTTCAGATATGAAGTAGGATAAAGCATTTCCTGCATTCCGGGTCCGCCTTTTGGTCCTTCATATCTGATAACAACAACATCGCCTTCATTTACCAAACCATTTAAAATTCCTTGCGAAGCACTGTCTTCCGATTCAAATATTTTTGCACTTCCTTTGAATTTCAAAATTGATTCATCTACACCTGCTGTTTTTACTATACATCCGTCCTGTGCAATGTTTCCAAACAACACAGCAAGTCCGCCATCGTTATGATAGGCGTGTGCTATGTCGCGAATACAACCATTGCTGCGGTCTGTATCAAGTTCTTCAAAATAATTTTCCTGCGAACCCATTATTAAATTCTTTCGTCCTAAAGGAGCCGACCTTGAATTCCCGAAAGCCTTATTAATTGCAGTATTTCTGCTGATATCATAATGTGATATTTCTTCGGCAAGAGTTAGCGAGCTCACTCGTTTAACAGTTGTATCAAGTAAATTAGCTTTTTCAAGTTCTCCTAATAACGACATTATGCCACCTGCACGATTAACATCTTCAATGTGGAATCTTGAGCTGGGAGCCACTTTGCAGATACAAGGCGTTTTTCTTGAAAGCTCATCAAAATCTTTCATATAAAAATCAACCTTCGCTTCGTGAGCAATAGCAAGCAAATGAAGAACTGTGTTGGTTGAACCGCCCATTGCAATATCTAATGTCATTGCATTCATAAATGCTTTTTTTGTCATGATTGCGCGGGGAAGAACAGACTCGTCACTATTTTCATAATATGCTTTTGCGTTATTTACAATTATTTTAGCAGCATCTTCAAATAATCTCAATCTGTTTTTATGCGTAGCAAGTATAGTTCCGTTTCCCGGAAGAGCCATACCCAGAGCTTCTGTGAGGCAATTCATTGAATTTGCAGTGAACATTCCAGAACAGGAACCACAACCCGGACAAGCTGACTTTTCTAGCAGTTCAAGCTCTTCGTTGCTTACATTTTTATCAGCAGCGTTTACCATCACATCAACAAGGTCCATTCTCTTTCCTTTGTAATTACCAGCTTCCATTGGTCCGCCTGAAACAAATATTGTTGGAATGTTTAATCGTGCAGCAGCCATAAGCATTCCGGGTGTTACTTTATCGCAATTGCTTATACAAACCAAAGCATCAGCCATATGAGCATTGCACATGTATTCCACGCTGTCGGCTATCATATCGCGCGAAGGCAGCGAATACAACATTCCTTCGTGTCCCATTGCTATACCATCGCATATTGCAATTGTGTCGAATTCAGCAGCAAAGCATCCATGTTCTTCAATGATTGATTTTACCAACTGTCCTGCTTCGTGCAAATGCGCGTGCCCGGGAACAAACTGCGAGAATGAATTTGCTATTGCAATCACAGGTTTCCCAAGTTGTTCATCATTCATGCCACTTGCACGGAACAAGCTTCTTGCACCAGCCATATTGCGACTGTCAGCTACAGTTTTACTTCTTAATGTAATTTTCATATCTATAGTTTTAAAATAAAAAAGCCTTTCTCTGTTTTGTGAGAAAGGCTTTTTTAGTATAGGCAATATCATTCTCACTCAGATGAGGTAATCACGACAATACCGATAATTATATTTTGTTTCATAAATAGTTTAATAAAAAAACCACCCTCGTTGAGGAGGATGGTTTATATATCTAAACTTACAGTCCTCCCTTTTATCAACAAATGTTGACAATAACAGAAGCGATTATGTAAGAATTTCTTGTCATTTTGATTTTAATTCGATGCAAAGATAAAAAAATAAATAAGATATAAGCTTTTTGATTTAATTATTTTCTACTTGGCTTTTGCACTTACCTCATCCGTGGGCTTACTTTCTTTCCCTATGTTATTAACGGATCTGATGTAATAATAATAAACCTGGTTTTCGGTAACGGCAGTATCTTCAAATTGATCTGCATCGGCAGGCAATTGTTTTAGCAATGTGGCTTCCTGCTTTGCAACAGCGCGGTAAATGCGGAATCCGGTAATGCTGTTATCAGCGGGAACATCCCAATGAATAACTATTTTTTTATCAGAACCATATGCAGTAACACTTCCGGGTTGTGCCGGTAGTAGTTCAGGTATCTCAATGCCTGCAATTGCGCTTATGCTTCCCAGGTCGGTGCTGTCGATGCCAACACACTGAATGCTGTAGCGGTAATGTTTGCCTTCAACAATAGTTGCGTCTGTGTAACTGTTTTCTTTGTATGAGTTAATGGCAATTCGTTTTGATCCAACGGGCTTATTATTTTCATCAACCAAACTTCTGAAAATATAATATGCCGAAACAGCAGCATTTTGTTCTGAAACATTTTTCCATGTTACAAAAACTGATTTTCCCAATAGCATAACATCTACTTTTGAAGGCACAGGCAGCATTCCCCCGCTATATTGTACACTAACTCTTTCAGTCATTGGACTAACATTATAAGAAGTATTCTCCGATGCAACAGCATAGCTATAAACTGCAGGTTCTGCTGTTAATGGCAGTGTATCGTTGAATGAAAGAATTGAATCTTTGCTAAGCAACATTCTTGGAAACTGCACCAGTGGCGCAACATATCCATTTGCACGGTAAATATAATACCCGTGTATTTCATGACCAAGTCGTTGAAAAGTAAGCGTTACTATTCTTCCTTTTCGTGAAATTGCCAGGTTCTGAGGCGGAAAAAAGTTTTGCTTGTTTCCCTTTAGTATCACAGGAACTCTTGCACTTGGCAAGCTATTGCCATAACCGGTATTGATCAGTATATAGTAATAATAAGCCGTTGCAGGTTTGATCTTAATATTATCAAAATATCCTGTTTCCTTTGCTGCAACACTTGCAATTTTAAAATATTTCCCATCGTAAACCGCCGAACGATAAATATCAATTGAAGTAACATAAAGAGAATTTTTTAATTTCCATTTCAGGTCAACACCGCGTTTCTCTACGTTAGGCTCTGCATCAAACTTTTCAATGATCCCAATATCCGAAAGTTTTGAAAGATTATAGATGTTCAATGTATCTTTGGTCGGCACACCCATATTTCCCAGGGCATCGTACGGAACAGCCAGGTAGCTGTATGTTATCCCTGTCGCAATAGATGCATCGGTAACAAGGGCAACTATTTTTCTTTTTTCCCTTGTAAAAATAACATTAGCCGGACTTTCAGAGAACTTATTTTGCTTGAACATACTGCGGTATAATTTCACGCCTGCCGTATTAACGGTATCGCTAACAGTATAACTAATATTGATATTTGTTTCATTGAGCTTAAAATTCACTGCTTGCAATGTGCCTTTAAACGGACTTCCGGGAAAAGTGACTTTTGTTTCATTCAGCAACGTTTTTTCTCCGCTTTTTGATAATTTGTAAACACGGTATTGATATTCGCCGGGCTTGGTAATACCTTCATCAAACCAAGCACATCCTGCAACCGACTGGTAACGGGGATCAAAAGCGTAAGCATATAATGAATCTATCACGGTTGCTTTTTGAATAAACTGTCCTACTTTTTTTATCTGGCTTTCATCAATAGCAGTGAGAGATGCCATTACCCTTGGCAGACGTAATAATGCGGATTCACATTCGGCTTCGTTTTTTGGTGAACGAAGTTCTGCAACTGAAATCCACTCGGTTGAGTTATCAGCTTTTTTTTCGATGAGATAAGAAAAATGCTTAGGTAGCTCATTTCCACAAAAAATATAGTTTCCTGTTTTATATGCTTTGCTTTTAAAATTCTGGGCAGTAACGACTGTTACCACTATCATGAATAATATAAATAATATCTTCTTTTTCATACTTAATTTATTTTTTAATTGCATGGTTGTGCTTTAGGGCAGGAGCCAAGTGAAAAACTGAATCCGTTTGTTCCTGCAGCAGCCTGACAAGCGATTGATATATCTTCTGAAATAGTTGTTAAAACAAGGCTTTGTGAGATTGTTGCTTTAAAGTCAAGATCCATGCTTGTTTTAGCGTTAAATTGTGAGTTCTCATACTTGAATTGGATCAAGGCATTAGCATCAAGTGACCCGCTAATGCTGGTACCGGTTATAGCGCTCAAGCCTGCTGCCGCATGAGCATAAACATAACCGCTCATTCCTATCGAGGTCTTATTTGGATCAAAATTCGCCCACACATCAGCACCGATAATTGCATTTGCCTGAACATAACCTGATGCCAAGACAAAATCAAAGCTAATGCTTGCGTCAATAATTGTTCTGTCAATAGTGAAATACATACCATCGAGTTTCGGATTATTTGTTCGGTAACAATTATCAACAACAGCAGGGTTTTTGTACGAATTAACAACTCCCCACAACTCATCTGTTATTTTATAACTTCCGATCATGAAGCCTAAGTTGTATGTTCCGTCAACAAATGGATTAGGAAGATGCACATCCGCTTTGCAGCCGCCTGCAATATAAAAACCACTAGGGTCAAATAATGTTTCAATTGTTCCATTTATAATATTTGCACCGAGCAGAACATCTGTTGCTGTAATTTTCCCAATAAGGCGTTTATGCGGGAAATCGAATATCGTCGTCATCTCACCAAATGGTGTTGAATTACTTACCTCAAGCTTGTCTGAACTTGCATTGATATCGCCCATTACAGAAAACTTCGTATAAGCCGGTTTAGTACTATTATCCGCTGTATTGTTGCTCATATCACCTTCGTAAGTAAGGATCGACCAATCGTTATTTGTAACTGCCATTCCGCCCTGAGCAATTTTCAGGCTATATCCATTACCGGTTGAACCATTGCCTTCGCTTGTAAGTTGTGTTACAAAATCCTTATCCATTTCAACTTTATATATCGGCTTGCCTCCCGTGTAGAATGACGAACCACCCTTAACAGCATAAAAAGTAGAATGTATCTCATTAAATGTTTTTGTAGGTTCCTCTAAAACATTTCCAAGTATTGTAACCTGGTCTTGTGTAATTGTAATATTGGGAACATTATTGCCCGGATCTCTTGCAACAAAATGTACAAATCCCTGTCCTTCAAAATCAGTCTGCACGGTTTTGATGTTAAGAGTATGTTTATCTTTATATTCGAGGAATAACGGAATATCTCCCATACGCGGTGCACCCACATTGAATGCTCCCGAAATCGAGATATAGTCGGGTCCGTTATAAATTGATTCCGGTGAATATTGTGTCAACGTATTTTTCCTTATGGTTAAAGGTGATGCTTGTTGCTGCAACTGAAATACCGATTCATTGTTGCTAAGAATTTGAATGTAGTTAAGTTTAATAATTCCATTCAAACCATCAAGTGCTGGTAATTCGGCGGCAGGACTTCCGCTGATGCAGAAACGCCAGTGGGGCTTCATATCCGAGCCGGTCTTATTATCGAATACAAGACCCGCATTTTGATCGTTATAAACTTGCAGTGGAATACTTCCACCCGCCATTTTAAGATTATTCATTTGGAAATCATCCATTAAAAACAGATCGTTTCGTAAAACAAAAGTCTTGAAAGGGATATCAATTGCTTGAGTATTGATCAATCCCTGGTTACTGACAATCCCTCCCTGCTCCGTGCTGAAGCTCCAGTTTTTAATATTTAATGTCCAATTTTCCAAAGCTAATTTTATAGGTGAAGCGCTTGATGCAGGATAAACCTTATCATCATCTAAAACCATATCATCAATGTTAAGGCTGAAATCTGCAGGCTGTGCATTTGAGATATGACATGACAGATCAACATTTAAATGAATTTTTCCATATTCATCAATAAAACTTTTAACAGGATTAGCATTTGCGTTGAATCCAATTAATTTAAATGCAATTGCGTTCCCTTTTTCATTTGATAAATTATAAAGTTTTTTGGGCTTCGAATTATATAAGATTATTGCAGCTTGTATAGCATTTAAATACGTTGCATTATTTAAATAATAATTATTATTTGTTACCGTCTCTGTCATTGCACTTGTTACAGCGCTGATATTCGTTGTTACTGAAGCACTACCTGTTGTTTCTGCAAGGTAAAAATTGTCTTTTGCATTGGTAAAATTGAGATAGGTGCTTGGGAAGTTGAACGAGTTATCCACTATATTAATTTCGCCTTTGATCACTCCCAGATCATTTTCTTTTGAAATAGACAATGGCTCAGGAAACATCTGGTAATAATTTCCATTTGGGTTTACAGCAGATAATTTAACATTGTATTTATTAAGGTATTTGAACTTCATACTTGAGATACCATCAATAGATACAGAAGCATTCTGAGCGACACCAATTTTTTTACCATTTATATTAGCTGACTTAAAGATGACATCTTCAATCCGCATTACCTGATTTCCTTCATCCAGCGAAAAGTCACTGATTGCTTTCGACCAATGAACAATGCCTGTAACCTTTGCCTGACTGCTGTCGGCATTCACAGGAACAATTTTTTCAACTGTTAGCGGGAATCCGTAAATATTATTTACAAACATTTCTTTATAACTGGTAAGCGCAAGATTCGTTATAGCTGTTTTGTTCTTAATATTGGCAGGCTGCAAGTCGCCATTCACTGTGAAACTTGTATCTAGCGTTGCATGAAGGTAGATAGTTTGATTATTAACAGGAACCCCTTTTAAATCATAATTGCCAGAAGCATTTGTATAAGCTACAACGAGGTTTGCATCATTCGTTAATGGCGTGGATGAATTACTTTGATTATAAAAGAAATTTGTTCCTGATTGTTGCTGCGAAACATCGATATATACTTTTGCATGTTTTACAGGTTTCCCATCCAGAGTGACTTTTCCGGTGATCTCACTGCCTGTTTCAAGTTTTACAGGAACTATAACAAAACTTTTACTTTCTGTATTTGCTAAGTTCAATGTTTGCGGAATAAAATTCTTCCCATCCGGTCCGCGAATGATAAAGGTGAAGTTATTCACTGAAACATTTTCGAAAACATAGTCAGCATCTCCAACGTTATTTGTCTTCTTAATTGTATCTCCTAGCTGAACCGTAGCCAACGGTATTGGCGTTGGCCAGCTATAGTTCTTATCCTGAATAAGAAACCTGATACGGTGTTTCCTACGATACACGCCATAATCTTTTAAATCGATAATTTGTTGTGAAGCATCTGAAGTAGTTAATTTATATAATGTATCAAAATAGGCAACGTCTTTAGGAATGACAGATACTTTAGTTCCCACAATGCCCGGGACAGGCAGGTTCGAAAAATATCCGTTAGCATCAGTTTCAACCACTTCACCCGAATCAACTTTAATGTATGATGGAACGCCTTTTTTATTTTCGTCTAAACTTACAATATGGCCTTGCATATTTCCTGATGGTTGCAGCAAAAAATTATAAAAGAACTGGCTGCCTGCCTGTGTATATGTAAATGTAGTAGTATTAGAGCCAAAAGCCAGAGAAGAAATATTTAATACATTCTTGTATCCGTTAGCTTTTGCAGAAAAAGAAACTTGAGAATTTCCTGTAGTTTTAGTACATTTTGATAAGGGCTCCTGATTGGCAAGGAACTCCACATAGCCATCATTGTCAACAAAGGCAGAATAAGAGTTAGAAGAATATGAATCTTTTATTGTCACTTGTCCGCCTTTACTACCGGGTATACTGATCTTTGAAGCATTGTCAAGCAATCTTATCAAAGCGCGGCTGGGCAAAGGATGCAAGGTCATCGTAATTTTGATGGGATCAGGAAATTTTTCTCCAAGAAAATACGCAGGATCACTAAGATCACTGACATCAGTATTAACTGAAGAAAATGTTGCCTTATATGTTTTTTGCCCTAATGGGTCACTGCATGCTTCTATATAATAGTCTGCAAAACCGGATAGAAGCGTATTGAATGTTTTTGATCCATCACTTGCATTTGCATCAGGAGGCCATAAAAGTTCGAATTGCTGAGTGAAAACAGTGTATCCGGGAGCCGAAGTCAAATTCTGGGCATTGGATTTATCATAGATCTCTCCTGTAGTATGGTATTGCGGACTTAAAAGCTCTGCCAGTTTGTATTTCCCATCTCCTTCACCTAAAGGAAGGTCGGGGGTTTTATCTTGAAGACTTCTGAAAACAGTGATCTTCATTCCATCAAGATTATTATTATTCGGATCTTTAGTATTTACAATAACGGATATTTCTTTTACATAACTTTTAAGAGGATTTGTAATATTAAGCGTTTGAAAAGCCTGAACTGTGAATGTATCCTTCGTTGGATACAAATATTCATTTTCAGGTACGATACGATAAACTCTATCAAAAGTAACCAGCTGGTTACTGTCCGATGGAGTATCGTATGCGGGACTATAAGCGGGATTAGGTCCATGGAAATTCATTTGACCACCGTTGAGTGCACCTTTACCTATGCCAGTTCCGATAACAGATCCAATGCCAGTACCTACATTAAAACTATTGGTTGTGGCATTATAACTTGTACCATTTGCATTGATTGAGTTCTGAGTACTGGCATTTCCCATTGTTGCTATTTGCAAGCCAGCCAAGCCAGCATACCCGTAATTATCATAACCCGGATCGGGATTAATAACAGGATCTGTAATATCGTTTATATTAAACCCCGGCAGCATTTGAGGTGGCTGATCCGACACGGATCCTCCTTTATCCATAATATAACCGCTTCCAAGAGATCCTTTCTTGTTAACATTAACAACATCAACAACAAAATTACCCTGATCATCAGTTGTTCCCACAGCCATGGTTGCATTATGATCAAGAAGTTCGATGCCATCGGAATATTCATTTTTTCCTTTGGGTACAAAAAATTTCTCATCAAAAGAAAAACTATAACCCGAATGTCCAAAAGTTTCTACTGCTCCTATCGGTCTTCCATTGACCAAATAATCTGTTACTACCTTAAATTTAGCATTGGCAAGAGGACGAAGCTGATCGCCACTATCGCTTTTCCAATGATACATCAACTTTCCCTTTACTAAAGAGGTAGGCGGTTTAGTTGAAACGATATTATAAGTTGCAGTGATCTTGCGGTACAAAGAGTCGTCATTAGGAACGCTTTTGGGCAATGGAATTTTCAATGGCATTTCCTGCGCCACGAAACCATCAGCATTATAAGCAAGATTAATATATGGGTTACCCATCGCATAATAGCCGCTACCACCAGTATTCATCGGCTGAAAAGAAGAAGAATTATTCTGGCTGGTGTTATTGACACTATTCAATGTCATAAGGTAATATTCATCGCCATTAAATATGGAAGCCAGCAGCCTGTCAAATTTCACATACGTTGACGTATCGCTTTCTTTCACAGTAATACCTCTGGCAACTTCGGTATAACCTGATGTATGGTTATAATCGGAAATATTTCCTTCAACTGGAGGGATATAATTTTTCTTATTTTTCCTGTAAAGCACAACAGTGATCCCTTCGGCAATTTTCTTCTGTTCAACAGCATAGGTCATTCCGCTATTTGAAGATGAATATTGATAATTGCTAGCATTAGAATTGAAAGTGCTATCAATTAAAGAAATATTTAAACTTCCGTTCTTCTCATTAAGAAGATAAACAGTATATGCTTTTTTCACGTATAGCTTCAAAGAATACCCATATGTATTTGCAACCAATTGACCAAAGCTAATGCTGGTATCTTTGTTCACTGCAGGCATACTTAACAAAGGGAAATTTTTATCAATATAATATTGATCCGGCATTTGAATTCTAAAATAAATGCTGTCGCCGGTAAGATATTTCAAAGGTACGGAAACCTGTGTGTGAAACACACCGTAATTATCTGTTGAACCCGTTGTGTATGTAATACTTTTATAACTAACATTATTGATCACGACCATTGGTATTGTGGCTGAAAAGCTATTCGATTTTTTCAGCACATTGATCTCAACAGGAATATTTGTGGCATTATACAATGTCCCAACGCTATCTTTGAACATATATTTAATAACAGCGTTTACAGGTATCTGCAATGAAGGTTCTTCATCTTTGAGTCTCCTGTATTGAAAATCAACACTTGCTGCGGAAGATACCAATTGAGAATTCGCATCGTAGGCGTTCACTGTAGCCTGATACCAGCATGAATCTACAAAACCTAAACTGTCAGCTGCTTTTGCTGACAGAAGAAGATAACCATTCAGCTTATTATTCATTTCGCGTATTTGCTGGCTGAATGAAACAGTCTTCTGTATCTTATTAAATATTTTCTTAGAATTCACAATAGATACCTGATATTTTTTAACACCGAATTTTTTATAGGTCGTATCATTGAGCTGAAGAGTATCCTGGTTGTAACTCGTATTGAACCAATTCCAGCTGATCAGCGCATTTTTTTCATTGTTGGCTTCAATATAATTATTCTTACTGCTTGGATTAATAAAATTCAATGTAATATTACTATTTGGATTATTATTAATAGTTCCTTTATAATAGAAAGAAATAGGGTCGCTTTGTCCGTTATTTTTAAAATATGCTTTCGCTGAAGAAGCAGTTACCTGCATGGCATAGGAATATCCTGTATCTAATTTTATTCCGCTTGAAAGATCAAGAGGGAATGTTGTTGTTAAAATATTTGATTTATCAATAATAACCTGAGCGGCATTAGCCAAAGCATCCGTAGGCGTTACTCCCGGAATAAGCTTAACAATCCGCAAGCGATACTGAATATTCAGCAAGCCTCCGCTTACAGGCGTCCACGATGTTAGAACAGACTGGGGAATAGTAGCTTTAACTGAACTTAAATTTTGGGGAGAAATGATCTGGGGCGGTTCGTAATAAATGATGTCAATATTGCGACAAGCGTCAGCAAGTATTGTTCCTGTGGCAAAGTCCCTAACCTGAATACAAAAAGAATAATTCCCTTCGGGCAGTGCCTGGTTATAAACGATCTGCCTGTATGTTATCCCTGAAAGGGCAAGGTCATTTTGTGAACTACCCCCGTATATATTCCTAAGAGCTGCACCGGTAAATGTTTGCGGAATATTTGCAAGCAGGTTGATAGGGAAAGCAGGGCGATAAGTATTTTTTACAGCAATATTTACACTGTTGTCGTCTTTCTTTATTGATGCGGTCATATACACTTTCTTGTTTTGTGAGCTTAAAAGTGTAACTATGATCTGGTTGCCTGTTAACCCCGAGTAGTCTTTAAAGAACGGAGAGTATGGAGGCAGTACATTGAGGTTAATTGTAACCTGTGCAAATGACGATACAAAAGCCGTGATAAAAATTATAACAGCTATGAGCCGGTAAATTTTGGAGTATATCATTTTCATGTTTATAATATTTATTAATAATTAAAAAATATATTGGTACGAAATCATTATCCTTGATTGGCTAAAGTTCGTAGCATTGTAAATACCATTTGCAGGGGAATAAACATAATTATAACCTAAACTAAGATTGTGTTTTTTTAAGAATATGTAATTAATAGTTAAATCAATTGAAACCGTATTGCCATTGGCTTTGTTATCAATATAATTCCACAAAAGAGTATTATTATTGTTTATTGCCAGTGTATTTTTAATTAAGCTTTTGCTCACACCGGCAATGATCCCAAAGCTGTTCAATGTATTCAATACATTTTTTGCTGAATTATAATTCAAACCTGATATTATACTCCATCCGCTTTTGCTCAATGAAAGAGTGTTGTTAAGCGTTGAATAAACATTTATCAGATCGCCTGCATTTTTATTCATTTGTCCTCCGCTTTTCATATCGGTATAACTGGTAACAAGCGAAACGACATCGGTATGGGTTGAAGTAACAAAAATGTAACGAGGTACAATAGAAATAGTGTTGCTCTTTTGAGAAACACTTATCGAATCGGGAACAAGCGAATTTGTTTTCTTCTGCGTCATCCCGTAATTATTATAACTAATGTCGATTCCCCATTTGTTTGAAAGATTTATTGACAATGCAGAATTCAGCATCAAGCGGTTTGTGGTTAACATTTTATAATGATTCAAATTATCATGCTGAAATTGAAACATATTTGTAAACCTAAGTTTTTTCTTAAACAATGTCCATATCGGCTGAAAAGTAAACGACTCCACATCACTGGTTGTTGAAACGATACCCATGCTTTTGTAATAAGGGTCTATATGTTTATACTGTGTTTGTATGGAAAAATTCTTTAAGGTATATCCAAAATTGACATCTCCTGCCCATTGTAATTGTGTAGTTAAATTATAATGGATAAGCTTCTGCAAAAATTGCAATGCAGGAACATTATCATTGAGCGGAATAGAATCATCGTAGGAATTATAAGTGTATGCACTCACTGCAGCATCACAGCTAAATGTGATATGTTTTCCCATCTTCTGAAAGGAATTGATGCCGAGCACAAGATCACGTTCAGGCATTAATCTTTTAAGTGAAAAAGTATCTGTCAAACTATTTTCATGATCACTGGCTTTAAATAAAATAAAATCGACAAAATTAGTCTCTTTACCAAATCCGAGCTTTGCACCCCAGCCCCACCTGGAATAACCACCTGCCTGCGAATAATAATTTGTACCGTTTACCGAATTAACATTAAGCGGATAAGAGCCCGGAATGGTTTGAGAATACAGCGAAGTATCCAACATTGTTGCTTTACGCAATCTGCCCATAAAAAAACCTAACCGTAACCATTTTGGATGAAGGTCAATACCGCCTCCTAAAAAAGTCTGTCCTGACACGGTAAAAGGAGAATACGAATATTGCCGATATCCGCCATGCACGGTGATCCATTTATACTGCGGACTTAAACCAAACTGGTTAAAACTATTTGAAAAATTCATACTTCCATTTGTAACTACAGCAGACAGGGGAATAGAAATACCATAAACTTCAATATTCAGATTCGCATTTGCATTCCAAAAATTTGGCATAGGAACTCTGTTGCTGTCATTTGTTATTGTAGCAGTATAGCTGCACCCAATACTTCCGCTTATATGAAAAGGCTTTAGGTCTTTAATATTTGTTAAATCCTGTGCTGATAAGGCAATAGTTAAAAACAATAACGGAAAAAAAATAAAGGCCGCTCGGTGTTTCATTTATTAAGTTCTATCTATATTTCCTATTTCTTTAAAGACTAATTTTTTTTCAAAAATACGAACTTTCTTAAAAATAAAAAAACTTTAAAGGATAGTCATCAGTTGGTAGATATTTTATTGGGATAATGTTTTATTAAAATATTTACATTTGTACACATCATAATTTTTATCACAAAATGAAAAGATCAATTGTCTTTCTATCAGGATTAATGCTTGTTTCATTAATGTCATGCGGACCATCGCAGCAAGAACAGGATAAACAAAAAAGGATCGATGATTCTTTATTTGAAAAAGATCGCAATACCGCGCTGGATAATGCAAATAAATTATTAGCTGATACTTCCAAAGGAAAAGACAATTCAGCAAAAAAGACTGAAACAAAGAAAAAATAATTTCTGCTTATTGGATCAATAGTTCGGTAATCTTTAAAGTTGTTTTGGGCTAAAGCCCTTTATTCATAGGAATTTTATATTTCCACGACCTTAAGGTCGTGGAAATTGATAAACCCCACTAATATCAGGGACTTTAGTCCCATATTAAAAAACACCGAAGTATTATTGGATGGTCGTTTCTTTTGGTAAGCAGAAGAACTACTTAAAAGTTTGTTTAAATTTACTACGAACTAATAACTATTACTTTAAAGTATCCAGTACATTGATCGCTTTATTCAGAGTGTTGTCGGTCTTTTCAATTACCGGGTAATAGGCTTCGTCGCCAAATTCATTTCTACCGATATTTGCTTTTAAATACGTCCTGATCTTTTCATCGGAGAGAGTGATCCCGTTCTCATCTTTTTTTATTCCGCTCTTTTCGGCAAAAGCAATGAATTCATTAAAGGTAGCATCATCAATAGTAAAGCCAGCTACAAACCCTTGTGCATCTTTATACCTGCTTTTTAATGACTGCCTGTTTTTATCGGTATAATCAAAAGTGAACTGGTGGATCAAACCTTTATTAAAAAGCAAATTGAAATAGCTTGACTTCTCATCTTTGCTGTAAGGAACGTAAACATCGGGCATAATACCGCCACCGCCATAAACAATTTTTCCTTTCGGGGTTTTGAATTTTAGTGAATCAGCAAATTTAATACTGTCGGGGTTTTCAAGGTCAGTATTGACAAATTGCTCATAAAATTGATTGTAATATTCTTCCGTTCCTTCGGAATAAGGTCGTTGAATACATCGACCGGTTGGCGTGTAATAGCGCGCAATGGTAAGGCGAACAGCCGATCCATCATTCAGTTTGACCTGTTCCTGCACAAGTCCTTTACCGAAAGATCTTCTTCCGATCACAATTCCCCTGTCGTTATCCTGAATAGCTCCTGTAACTATTTCGCTGGCTGATGCAGAAAATTCATTTATTAAAACAACAAGTTGTCCGTTTTCAAAATCGCCTTTATCTGTTGCATAGCTAATGGATTTGGGCTTGTGAACGCCTTTGGTATAAACGATCAATTTATCTTTACTAAGAAATTCATCGGCTATATCAATAGCTGCCTGCAAATATCCTCCGCCATTATCACGCAGATCAAGGACAAGCTTTGTCATGCCTTTTGCTTTTAATTTTTTTAAAGCAGCCATGAACTCATCATATGTTGTGGCTGAAAATTTACTCAGCTTGATATACCCGATCTTATTCGTCAGCATATTTGCTATATCAAGGCTGTAAGTTGGAATAACATCTCTTACAATATTGAACTCCATTAGTTTTTTTATGCCTCTGCGGAAAACAGATATCTTCACTTCGGTTCCCCGTTTGCCTTTAAGTTTCTTCATCACATCGGTATTCGTGATCTTGATCCCGGCAACATTTTTATCATTCACTTTCACGATACGATCGCCTGCTCTTACACCAATTTTATCCGAAGGACCGCCGGGAATAACATTCATCACGGTTATGGAATCTCTTTGTATGCGAAATTCCACACCAATACCTTCAAAGCTCCCCAATAACGGGTCATTAGCTTCATTGAATTCTGCAGCTGAAATATAAACAGAATGCGGGTCGAGTTTTTCGAGCAAAGCGCCTATCGCTTCTTCAGTAAGTTTATTGATCGAAACCGAATCAACATACGATTCATGAATATAATTCAGAACATCGTTCAGCTTATTGTATTTCCTGGTGCCGAAAGAGAATAAACTATTTCCGGATCTTGATATGGAATCGCCGGAAATAAGCCTTGCACCTAAGAATATTCCTGCAATAAAGATCAATGCAAAAATTATAGGCAGGAAAATATATGATCTTTTTTTTCTGTTTTCGTCCATAGCAAAAAGCGTTTTAATAAAATAATTGGCAAATATAAACTTTTAAGATGAGGTGGAAATGTTTACAACAAAGAAGCCGAATTCAACCTATTTATTTTAAACCACAGTTCCCTGAACAGACCCTACACTACCAATGAAAGAACATCACCCATTAAATGACGCGATATCGCTTATGATTAATTGCGAAGACCAAAATGTTAATTGCGGAGTCGTTAATGGTCTTCGTGCCGACTTAAATGTCAATTGCGGAACCTTTAATTGTAATTGCGGCGAGTAAAACGTTAATTGCGGAGATGTTAATGGTCTTCGCGCCGACTGAAATGTTAACCGCGGAGATGTTAATGGTCTTCGCGCCGATTGAAATGTTAATTGCGGAACCTTCAATCGTAATTGCGCTAACTGAAATGTCAATTGCGGAAAATGAGAAAAGCATAACTTTTGGGGGTCATGCTTTATCTCATGGGGGTAAAAAAGGCTCAGTTATTCATCATCCTCGTTGCTGTTCTCTTCCTTCATCTCTTTGGCTACATCGTTAGCCATGTTTTTGAAGAAAGCCGAAAGCTTTTCCTTTTGCTGAGCAGTGCAAATATTGAAAAGAGAATAATATCGCAGTACGCTTGATCTGTTTATCCCGGCAGATACAACACCCGACTGTATAATAACAGAATCAATAAGTGTGGTATCCGGTTTTGGCTTAGCCAGCTCATTATAAATAAGTATTCGCTGGTTGTCGAATTTATCATAGAAACCGTTTGTTTGGGTTTCTATTGCTTTCCTGTCGGCTTTTAGCTGTGCCATTTGTTCAGCTGAAAATTTCAGCTCGTTATCGATGAACTTTCTTAAGCGTGCATGTGTATCGCACGATTCCATTTTTTTTAATTGCCATGAATGGTAAAGAATGGTTGATACTGTTGCAAGATTTGTTACCAGCAGAAAAATGATCAGCCAGTTGCGTATCCTGTTTTTTGTGAAATAGCTCATTGTGTTTACTTTTTAATATAATGGAATACTGATGGTCGGTTTTTTATCGGTAACATTGTATTCGGTATGAAAGCCATTGGATGATTGGTTAAATGATTGCTTGGCGCTAAGGTATTTTGAATCGTTCTTCCCTAATGAAAAGCCAAGAATAACAGCTGCGGCAATGATCGCGATAAGCATGCTGCCATTGGCTATCCTTATCCATGCAGGTTTGTATTCGGTTTGATGATTTACCTCTGCTGATCCCAACTTGCCTGTTACGGTTGAATAAAAGTAAGGATTAAGCTCAGCTGATCTTTCTTCACTTATAATATTTTCAGCTGTTTTCAGAAGCTCATACTTTTCTTTGCATGCGGGGCAATTCTTAATGTGGTTAAGCAAAAGCTTTTCCTCGTTTTCCGGTAATGATTTTTCAGCCAGGAAGATCAGGTTTTTTTTAATTCTTTTGCAATTCATGGTGAAAACTTTAATAGTTAGACAATGTGTTTATAAATAACTTGCGCTTTAACTTAAAATTAATAATAATTCTTTTTTTCTAAAAACTCCCAACTCTAAACTAATACTTCCCTTCCCTGTACCTGAACAACTTTTTCTGCAGGTTTAACTTTGCCCTGTGAATAAGCGATTCCACGGCAGGGATTGACATGTCCATAACGACGGCGACCTCCGCATACTGCATATCATCATATTTTGATAATGTAAAAGCGATGCGCTGGTTTTTTGGTAACGAATCAATGGCTTTTATAAGAATGCGGGCAAGTTCTTTCTTTTCAAAGTGATGCTCGTCCGTTGCCGGTTCTTTAATGATGCCTTGCTCTCCCTGTATTTTTGCATCAGAATGCAATTGTTCAATGGAGGAAATATTCTTTATTTGTTTTTGTTTCCTTAAGAAGTTCAATGATTTATTCACGGCGATACGGTATACCCATGTCGATATTTTTGAATCTCCCCTGAATTTGTTCACAGATCTGTATATTTCGATAAAGACATCCTGCGAAATATCCTGGGCATCTTCAGTATTATGGACAAATCCAAGGCAGGTATGAAATATATTTTTCTGAAAGGATTTCACTAATTCGTGAAAAACTTTCTCATCTTTATCGGCAAGCCCTATAATAATGGCTTCATCATTCATTCGCAGGGAAATAGTCTTAAGCAAAGATATTATTTAATATTAGACACAAATAACGTCTGAAACTTTTGTTGCTGATCAAATAATAAATTCTTAAGCAGGATTTCTATACTTGCTGAAATTTACTGAATAGCTAGTTTTCCAATGCTTATAGCCTGATCATCCTGACCGGATAATTTATAAAAATAAATGCCATTCGTCAACCCGTTCCTGTTGATGGATATTTTATTCCCGTTGATATTTTCAAAACGGGCGACCTCTTTCCCTGTGATATCAAATATAAGAAGATGAGCATTTTTTAGCGGGAGAGAAGTTGTCATTTCTGTACAATCAGTAAACGGATTCGGCGCAATGGTGATGGAAAGAGCCGTATTGGTTATTTCGGGGATATTATTAATGGTCTCACATACCCAGGGATAAAGATTATCCCTGATAAAGGCAAAAGTTGTATCCATATAAGGGACAAAACTGATGGCATTCATATCCACATCATAAGGAGTGTGTCCTGCTCCAATAAAAGTGTAAAACGGATCCTCAAGTCCAATATGGTCGCAACGCTTCTTAATGGATGCGCTGCCATTGACCAGCATAATTTTAAACCCGCTGACAGATATGGTATCTGTGGCATATGGCACAATATTATCATTTGTCCCATGCATGGTGATCAGTGGGACATCTGTCGAATGTATCCAGCCGGTATCGGCAATTGCACCGCAAAGACTTACAACATAATTCGGGTTACTGGTATACCCGGGATTTCCGCTTGAGCCTTGAATTCCTCCAAGTACAGTAGTGTCGATGGGTACGGGTAATTGAGATATTTCTTTTAAATAAGCGACATCCAGTGCCGTAAATGCTCCTGCCGAACTTCCTCCTTCAATGATAATGTTCGTGTCAACTTTATAGGTATTTGAGGTAGCGGCATCTTTTTTAAAATACCTGATCGCTGCGCGAAAATCCTGTTCTGCACGCAGCGCTGCATATATGAATTGTGTTTCAGAAACGCTGGGAACACCAACACGGTAATCAATCCCGACAGCCACATATCCCATGGTAGCGAATTTTCTGCAAAGAGTTGATGTTGTATAATCAGATTTGCTTTCAACGACAAAACTTCCTCCGGGGGCAATGATAAGCAACGGTCGTTTTGTAGCTACATCACCCTGGGGCTGGTAAATATCCATCACCAGTTGCTGTGTTACTCCCAGGTAGGTTTTATTCTGCCCGTAGTTTACATTTAAAGTAATATTTGCGGCAAAAAGGCTGTCATGATATCGCCCGTTAGAGCAGTCAAGTTGTTGTGCTGAAGCAGAGGCATTCAACGCAATTATTATAAAAAAGAATATTATTTTTTTCATAACAAAAGGAATAATTTTTTACAAAAATAAGCTAAACTGTTTTAGATATGACAATTTTAATAAAAAATATTTGTATGTCTATATATTAGACAAAACAATTCACAAATATATGAAGTATATAATTTAGATAAAATAGGAAAAGAAAATATTGAAAGTAATGATAACTTATCATTGGATTGGATCGTGAATGAATCAAATTAATTTTGTTGCTATCTCACCCTTATTATTATTTCCATAGAACTGATTGTTGAGTTTTGCTCCCACGGCCTGCAATATTCTAAAATGATTGCATTTTCCCCACTACGTATACCTTGGAATTTCCAAATTTCTTTTCCATTGCTTCCGGCTTGGTTGTTATCCAGTATATAATTCCAATCAGTAGAGTCAACTATTGAAACAGAGGGTTTGTTTGTCCACTTCCATGAATAGCCCGTTGACATATTTGAAACCAGGCTTACCTGGAAGCTTTGATTAACATTTATTTCATAATATGCTTTTAAATTGGCAGAGTTTTTATCTTTCTTACAGCTTGGAACAATTATAATAATTGCGAAACATAGAATTACTAATGCTTTCATAGTTTTATAATTTTAATTATTTGAATTCAAATTTTATATCCTGAGGAGGATAGAAAATAGTTGTATCTATTTTACTTTGGAGTTTAGTTAAAAGACTAAATGTTCCTTTTCCTTTGAATGTTCTTGAAATGCTATCAAAAGAAGCAGTATCCCATTTGATTGTTGAATTAACATTATAAAAATAATCACCTATATTTTCCGAAGAATTAGAATAATTAACAGCAAGAGTATCTATATTTATTGTTCCTGCTTTGAAAAAATCTTTAGGTTGTAATAATGGGACAAATAAATCAAATTGAATAGAGTGCTTGTTTATGGATGTAGTTGTATCATATAAATCAATAACAAAACAATCCTGTTTCGACGAGGGTTGATGAGAATAAAATAGAGCGCTTTGCTTATTGTAATTATAAGTACTGTCACTAACAATGAAGGAAGAATTGAATGTTCCATAACATTGTTGAATGTAACTGATATATACATCGCCAGCAATAGGATGATATATGGTTCTATTAATAATTTCCTGATCTTTTTTACAACCTATTGTAATTACAATTAAGGTTAAACATAGACTAATAGAAGTTTTCATAGCTTGCGATTTGTATTTATTATTGACATTTACCTAATTTATTATTTCTGATCCAATCGTTTAAAGTTGTAACATCTGTTGTTGATAGACATTTACTGCAATTATATATTTCTAAAAATGGATCCGCATCTATTACATATTTTATCAGATCATCCGGTGAATAATTAAAATTTGAATTCATGTAATCATCAATTGTTATTGATAAAAAGGCATTCCCGACCATTCTCTTTAAATAATATCCGTTTATCAATTTTACCGGTTTTTGATAAGCGACATCTGTAGGAGCGGGATAAGCTATAATGCTTTTTTTATCATCGGATAACAGCACACTAACATTATTTGAGTAATCATTTCTTGTTTTATATATTACAACAGGGTCGCTGTCGTTTGAGTTTTCACAAGGGCATGGCGCTTTTTTATTTTCGCAGGAATATAAAAAGACGATAATTATCAAGAATGTTTTAAAGAATTTAGTTTTCATAATATTTATATGTTTTAATAATATTATCAAAAATAAAAACGGATGAACAATCCGGTATCTGTGGTGAAATAATAATTCTTGGTAGTGCTGCTGCTTGCCAGTGCCAGGTCATCTGTTGATTTCAAGGAAGCGTATTTTAACCCTATTTCACCTCCTAATGAAAAATTTTCGCCCACATAATATTCACATCCAATTGCAGGTACTACAAGATAACGATCTGTTGTTTCAGAAGCAGTTGAATAACTACTGTTGCTCGATTGGATAAATGCATATTCAAACCGCAATCCATAATAAATATTTAATTTGCTTCGTTGAAACATGCCAAACGCACCAACTCCTAAATAAATACTTCCGTTCTTTAAGTTGTCAGTCTGGTTTTTTCCAAACCTGAATCCAAATTCCGGCTCTAATCTAAATGACTTAGTCGGGTTAATTGTAAAAATTATTTTATTGGCAGGTGAGTTATTCAGATCATTATCGCTTAATTTAAATTGCTCGACATGTAACCCCAAGCCAAATGCTGGAATCGTAGAATTATTTGGTGTTTGGCACTTAGTAAAGCCTGCATTCATTAGCTGTAAGATTGTTGCGAGTAAAACAAATCGGATGGTTTTCATAGGTTTTATTTTTTAAATTTATATTACATTTACATAAACAAGATGGATTAAAAGTTGAGAACGCTGCGTTTGTTAAAAAAATAATTTTATCAACTGACGCAGCGTTTTTATAATAAAAAGCATCCTTCAATTGTTGAAGGACTAATTTATAAGATTGGAAATATCAAAAGAAATAATAAAAGGCTGTATCAAAGGCAATATTGATTCGCAAAGAAAACTATATACTCTTTGCCAGAGAATGTTGTTTGGCGTTTGTCTCAGGTATTCGAAAGACAGGACCGAAGCCGAAGATATTGCACAGGATGGTTTTATTAAAATATTTCAAAATATAAAATCTTTTGACAATAAAGGTTCTTTTGAGGGTTGGATGAAAAAAATAATGATAAATACTGCTCTTGATAGGTTTCGGAAAAGAAATAAAATTTATGCAGTTGAAGATATAGGCGAGTATGTTGACGATTATAATTACGAAGATACAATAAGCGAAATTAACGCAAAGGACCTGCTTAAATTAATAGAAGAGCTAACCCCAAGGTACAAAATTGTTTTTTGTTTATATGCAATAGAAGGTTACTCACATAATGAAATAAGTAAAATGTTAAATGTAACTGAAAGTACATCACGTTCAAATCTTGTAAGAGCAAGAAATATTTTGCAGGAAAAAGTTAAGACTTTTTATAATGTTCCCGAATTAATTGAAACAAAGCGCATCTATGTCGAAAAATAATATACATATTGATAACCTATTTAATAAAGGATTGTCGGAATATGGCGAAGACATGCCTTTTTATGTTTGGGATGAGATAGAAGCCCGACTTAAAGAGAAGAAAAGGAAGAAAATGTTTTTATATATTTCCGGAATTGCTGCTTCTATTGCTATTATCCTATCTGTCTTTACTTTTATTTTTCTCAACACAAGTAACAAACTTTTATATTCAAATAACAAGCAAACCAAGAAAGTTGAGATCAAAAAAAATAGTTCACAAAAAATAATGGTTGATTTATCATTGAAGAATAAAATTATATCTGCTGAATCTGTTGGCAAACAAATAGCTCCTGTAATAAATGAATCAATAAAACAAAACCAATCGATAGCATTGAACGGTAAAAAAAATAACAGTATCAAATTAAAAACGGGAATAAATATAAATTCGAATTTTGGAATAGTAACAAATAATGAAGTTGCCAGTAGTGTCGCTAAACACGACACAACCAGTATTCAAAATAATGAAAGAAAAAATGATCACTCATCCGAAATTGTTCAAAGTAATAAAAGTGGTTTATCTAAAGGAACAGCAAAAGATTCTTTAAATAATAAGACACAATTTAAGATCGACTTTTTGAAAGATATTTCTAACGATGATAAAACTACATCAAACCAAAATTCTTCAAATAATCTTTTTACAAATAATACATCACCTGATAAATCAGCAAAAAAAACGAAACATAATTGGGAAATTGGAAGTCATTTTGCAAGTGGTGTAAATACTAATATTTATAAGTCAAATAATACACTGTCCGCTAATTCAGGGAACAATACCATCCATGTTGATAGTGGTATGGCTGGAGCTATTGGTCCAAATACAACAAAAGGTACTAACTACAAAACAAATAGTGTTATATATTCTACCGGTTTGGGATTAAAATATAATATTGGAAAAAGATGGGGCTTGAATGCGGGCTTTAATTATGAAGTATTTCAAAACAATTTTTTTGCAGTTGATTATAATAATATTAAAATTATTGAAACACCTTTGACCTTTAGTTACGCAATAATAAACAGGAAATTTATTATGGGGCCAACAGCCGGAATGGGTTGTGATTTCTATATAAATATGAAGAACAAAATGTTTTTTGGTCTACTGGGGCTTGATTTCGAATATAATATTTCTAAAAAATTTAATATTAGTTTTGTCCCGGCATATAAGAAAGATATTTCTAATATTACCGGCTATAAAAATCACACCTTTAATTTAAACATAGGATTAAATTACAGGTTATAGTTTATTTAATTTTTTTTCTACTGTCAAAATTAGTAGCTGATTAATTTAATTTCGGTAGTCATGTCTTTTGTCAAATGAATTTTTGTATCCTCAAAAGACGGCGCACTGAAAATAGGTTTCACATTATTAGAGAAACCGAATTTTTCCTGAGGTATTCCTAGAAAATTTTTATTCATCACGCCATCTGAATTTTCATCTTGGAATATAGCTACTGCATAATTACCGGCTGGAACTGTAAAAATATATGTTAGCACATTCGCATTTACAATTATTGATGCTTTTTTAAATTCCTTGTTTTCTTTAGGAAAATTATCGGCATTATTATATAAGCCGACTTCCACTTTTCCTGCGATCTTTTCTATTCCTGTTATTTTAATTGTCAGGTTTACATTTTGAGCAGATAAGATAGATGTTGCCGAAACAAACACGATTAATAGAGCAATGATGCGAATGTATGTTTTCATGGAATTATTTTTTTATGATTAATTAAATTTATACCAAAGTTATTATTATTTTAATTATTAAAACTCCCTGCTTTTGCATTTTCTACAACTTTTTGATGTGGTGCAACCATGAACTGCTTTAGTTTTGGAAGAACTTTAATTCGCGTTTTTTTATTTCGCATAAAAAAACCAATAAAATATCCCTGAATGATTCTCTTCTTTTGTTTTTGCGGGAAATCATAAATTTTATTTTTCTTATAAAACCGATGATCTTCCTGTAACATTCCACGCATAGAATAAACCAGGTCTCTTAATACTTTCATTCCACCAACGCCTTGAAAATTAATTGGCCTTTCCGGTTTTTGTTCCAATGCCCAAGCCATTTTTTTTGTCATCATTTTAATATTTGATGTAATTCTTTCCCAGTCGCTTTCATCGGTAACGATGTCTAATAAATATACTCGTCCCACTTCAGCTCTTGATTCAATAATATCTCTGATATTTGGTTCCGATGATAAATTTCCCGAAATTAAATAACCAATTGGTACACCAGCGAGAAGGATCCGATGACCATTGCAAAATTGCCTGTCATCAAATTTCTTCCAAATACTCCTGAACCAATGATATTCAATTTTACTTGCATAAATAATAGCATCAGTATTTTTTACATACTTAATAAGCGCTTCCTGAAAATCATCTTTAATTACGCATTGCCCTTCAACAGTGCAATGCAAACAGCCAAGACAACCCGATTTGATTTTTATGTTATTTAAATTAAATATTTGAACATCGCAGTTGCTATTCTCCTGGTATATTTGAATCATTTTTTTTAGATTCGCATCTTCTTCCTTCAAATCTGTTATGATAGTGACTATTTTGTTTGTTTTGCTTGGCTTGATTTTATCATCAGTTTGCTCAACCATTAACTTGATTTCTGTTATATAGTCCTTAAATCTTTTTTGCCCCTTTTTTTCGATCAAATCACCCATGTCAGCTAAATGCCCCGGTATGATATGCATCTTCCAATCGTTGCAGACTTGTCTTAAATAATTATAAGCTGTGTGATCATAAAAATGGCATGATGTAGCGATCTGACTGGTATGTTTATTCGAGAATGCTTTATTTAAGCCACGTTCCTTGATTATCTCAACAAACCTCATCACTTGGTAAGGAACGATAAAAGTGTAAACAGGGTAAACCCATAAAACAAGATCGGCTTTTTCAACTTCATTTACTATATCCAATAATAAATTTTCATCTTTTTCAATTTCGCGAATTAATTGTCCAATATGAAATGTTTTAAACACATTGCCTGTTTCAATCGTTTCCCAATATTTAATATACTGGTAGGTGATGCTGTATTCACCTTTTGGACTACCACTTAAAACAACTATTTTCATAACGATCTCCTGTTTATTTAATTATAAATATTTATTCGTTTGAATTAGATTTGGAAATATTTTTTTTTTTGGTTTTATTATAAATGCTATATAAA
>Ga0224523_1000172_pt1 | contig 41327 bp, 39 predicted proteins | sample CFST50metaG_FD_182732 | JGI IMG/M metagenome (GOLD analysis project Ga0224523, IMG submission 182732) | Peat soil microbial communities from Stordalen Mire, Sweden - C.F.S.T50 | ecosystem: Environmental > Terrestrial > Soil > Wetlands > Peat | place: Sweden: Norrbotten County, Stordalen Mire... | reverse complement strand
AACATACTTACATAAATCGACTATTTTTGTTAATTATATATAAAAAAATGTGTATATTTAATACATGGGAACAATTAAAAGATCAATTAAATTACCGGATCATAAGACATTTTTCCTTTTTGGGCCCAGGCAAACCGGTAAAAGCACCTTACTCAGAGAAAAAATCAAAGGAAAAAAGAGTCTGATTTATGATTTACTTGATTCAGAAAACTTCCGGCGTCTAAACGCCAGACCGGAATTGCTGCGTGCAGAGCTGGCTGCAGCCCTTCTGAAAGGGCCGGTGACCCATGTAATGATAGATGAGATTCAGCGCGTTCCCGCCCTCCTCAACGAAGTCCATTCCCTTATTGAAACCCATAAGGATATCTGTTTTGCTCTCAGCGGATCCAGCGCCCGGAAGCTCAAACGCTCGCATGCGAATATGTTGGGCGGCAGGGCTTGGACTTTTCATTTGTATCCCCTCACTTGTCAAGAATTAGGCAAGCATTTCGACCTGGCCCGGACGCTTGGTTTCGGCACTCTCCCCGCTGTTTATCTTGCACAGGACAATGCCGACCGGATCGAAATCCTGAAATCCTACGTGGATACCTATATTCGTGAAGAGATAGAGGTTGAAGCCCAATTACGGAATATCGGCACCTTCCTAAGATTTCTTCCCATGGTGGCATCCGAAAACGGCGCACAAATCAATTTCCTCAATATTGCGAGGGAAATCTCGACATCCCACAATACCGTCAGGGCATATTACCAGATCCTCGAAGATACCCTTCTTGGTTTTTTCCTCTATCCTTTTACGAAATCTGTGCGGAAAAAAATTGCACGGCACCCAAAATTTTACCTTTTTGACTGTGGAATAGTCAGGGCAATCCTTAAAAAAACTTCTGCTCCGATGATTGAAGAAAGTGAGGAATTCGGTCGGGCCTTCGAACATTTTCTTATCTGTGAAATCCAGCGAATAAACGAGTATTTACGGCTGGATCTGGATATTTCTTTTTTCAGGACAGAATCGGGTTCGGAAGTTGATTGTGTTCTTCAATTCCCCTCAGGGGAAATATGGGCCATAGAAATAAAGTCCACAATAAACCCGTCTTCTTCCCACTGTTCCGGACTACGATCATTCCACGAACATTATCCCAAAGCGCAGTGCTTCCTTGCCTGCCGCACTCCCCGCGCGGTACAGGTTGGTTGCTTTATCGCCCTCCCCTGGCAGGAACTTCTCGACAAAATAGCAGAAAAGAAGACGCTTGACCGCGAGGCGCGGAACGAGATCCAGCGGTACGATGAGATCGTTCGAGAAGCGGGCATCAAGGCTCAGCTTTAGGGCGCTTTAAACGGCTTAATTTTCCCGGATGGCGGGAACATCCTGTATTGTCATTAAATCCGGATGCCGAATCCCCACTGTTTTTTTGGCCGAATATTCCGGTTCGATTTACCAATATGCTCTTGACATTACCTCGTCCACCCATCATTTTATAGGCCATGAAATACGTGGTTTTTTCAGCCGGAATAATCGTTTTTTTTGCCGGGACTTTGGCTAAGGAAGTTAAACCCTCCGTGGTTCCGGACCAAAAGCGATATATCGAGTATTTGGCGGGAACCGAACTTATCATTAACGACCAAAAGGGCGACAAAAAGGTCCACGCTGAAAAATACAGGAAATTGTGCGCTCTTACCGGGGTAAACGCCGCCATGGCGGAAACATTCATCAAGGGCTATAGTCAGCGGCCCGATGAATGGCGCAAAATCCAAAGCGCGGTGCTTGAATTACTGCAAACGATTAAATAATCCCGTGCGGGATTTAACGGATTATATCCATTCAACCGTTTTGTTACACAATGTCAAGGAGTTGCCTATGGCCGGAAATGATGTCGTGGATTTTACCTCCGCAAACTTTGAAACGGAAGTGCTTAAGTCGCCCATACCGGTGCTGGTGGATTTCTGGGCGGAATGGTGCGGCCCTTGTAAAATGCTTACGCCGACCATAGAATTATTAGCGGGGGAACAGAAGGGGAAAATAAAGATTGGAAAACTCAATGTGGATAATGCTCCGGAAATAGCCTCGCGATACGGCGTTTCCAGCATCCCGACCCTTCTCTTCATTAAAAACGGCAATGTCGTCGAGCAGCATGTCGGCATGTTGGCTAAAAAGGCGCTCGACTCGAAAATCGCGCAGTTTTTATTATGATTTTTGAAAAAGAATAAGGCGCTTTATCGTGATCATCGTGATCAAGTTGGTGTTTTGGACATCGCTTGCCCTGGTCGTGTATTCCTATTTGGTTTATCCGGTTATCCTCTCCCTGGCCGCGCGGATATTCGGCCGGTCCGTCCGGAGGGACGAAGCGTATCGTCCCTCCATCGCTGTGCTGGTTCCAGTTTACAATGAGGAAAAAGTCATCCGGGCGAAATTGGAAAATATCACCGCCTTGCGGTATCCCTCCGATCGCCTTGAAATTTGGATCGGTTCCGATTGTTCCACCGACACTACCCACGACATCGTTCAAGGTTTTCCCGATAATCGGGTGCATCTTTGGATAGCGCCGGCGCGCGGCGGAAAGACCGAAGTGCTCAACCATATGATACCCCTGGTACGCGCCGATATTTTAGTATTTACAGATGCAAATACCATGCATCATCCCGACGGCGTTGAAAAATTGGTGCGCTCCTTCGCCGACCCCGCGGTAGGCGGCGTTGCGGGGCTCATCAAGCACCAGTCGAGGAAAAAGGAATTGGCGGAGGTGCTCTACCGTTCCTTCGAATCGAACCAGAAATTCCTTGAGTCCCGTCTGCACAGCAGTATTTCCGCGTTCGGAGGATTTTATTCCATTCGCCGGAAACTCTTCAAGCCCCTGCCGTATAACGCCTATTCAAATGACGACGTTCTCATTCCCATGAACGTCATTCGACAAAAGTACAGAATTATTTTCGATCCGGAAGCGGTTTCGGAAGAGGATATGACCGAGAGCATCGCGCATGAATTCACCCGCAGAATCCGCATCGGAGCGGGAAATTTTCAGGCCTTTTTCTGGCTGTTGGATTTTTTAAATCCGTTGCGCGGATGGCCGTGGTTCTGTTTTTTTTCCCATAAAGTCACGAGATGGTTTTCTCCGTTTTTAATCGGGACCGCGTTTTTGTGCGGGGCGGCGCTTGGGTTAGGGGATTGCCGGTCCATGTATGGGGCTTTTTCCCTTGGATGCGTGGCGCTGACGGCCATAGGCCTGCTGTATCGGGTGATTCCGCTTCGCGTCCTCCGCCCGCCGTATTACTTTATGTTAATGAACGCGGCGCTGGCCCTCGGGTTTTTCAGGTTTTGCGCCGGCATCCAATCCGCCGCGTGGTCGCGCACCGAACGGGATGCGGACAAATTGCGATCCGTTTAGGCGTGCAAATCAACCATCGATCCCCGCGAAAGGGGTTTTCGGACGGACGCTACCGATAATCCCAATAATACCCGTTGCTTATTGCCGTAACCGTGCCCGTCGTCGCGGTTATATAAGGTCGGACCTTCATTTGATACAGCAGATCCATCACCTTTTTAGCGGGAAAACCATACGTGTTGCCGATACCGCAGGAAATGACCGCGACGTCGGGATTGACATATCCGTAAAATACATCGTCCGCGGACCCGGCGCTGCCGTGGTGCGGAACCACGATGATGTCGCTTGCGAGACGGTAACCGAAGCCTTCGGCAAGGGACCGCTCGGCCATGGTATCGATGTCGGAGGTAATGATAACCGTCGTGCCGCCATACCGCACCAAAAAACACAGGCTGAACCTGTTTTTCAGACTATCGGGCAGCGGCCGGACTTCGTTCAGCGCGCGGGGCGGCCATATGCACTCGATATGAACGCCGCTGAGTCCTTCAACAGTATCGCCTTGCGCAATCGTTGTAAAGGAAATGTCATCGCGCCATTGCACGGCCATTTTTCGTATATATGCCGTATCCTCAAACGGATGCGTGATCACTATTCCTGAAAAGTCCGTGGCTCGGGAAAGGTGTATGAGTCCGCCCATATGATCCCAATGGCTATGCGAAATAATAATGGCCTTTACGCGGGGTGAACCGAGCCGTTCATACTCATGGCGCCAATCGTTGCTTGAAAAGGTATCTCCCATGTCCCAAACGACGGCGTTTCCGTCCACAACACCCGCCTGGGACAAGCCCTGGCCCATGTCGAGCGCGGCGAAGGTAAATGCGGGCGACCGTTCTTCGATAGTTACCTTGGCGCACGTTAAAAGCAGACCGTAGGCGGCAATGGCCGACAATTTAAAAACAAAAATAGGCTTTTGCATTGATCATCCAATGGTCCTGAAAAGTGGTAAAAACCGGAATTTCCATAGTAACCTCGCTCCAAGTCCTTTCAAAAAAATGTTGTTTCCGCGTTACGCCCAGGGAAATCTCCCGTTTGCCGATTCCGGTATACGAAGCGATGAACGGCGAAATTTCCGATTGAGGAGAAGGAGATATTTCAGCGGTCAACCTGGCGGAAACGCTTTGAAAAGAACCGCCCGACGCGGTGGAGCGGCAATGCATTCTTCCCGAAAATCGGCGAGAAAACCGTCGGACGACAAAGGCGGTAATACCGTGATTGTCCAATAACCGCAGCGTTGACATGCGGTACGAATACCGCGCTTCATAGTCCATCCAACCTTCTCCCGAAATCATCGCGAAACCCTCCGATGCCGCCTTGCCGGTCGTATAATAATACGAGAGGCCGCAGGAGCTGCGGACGTTTGACCGGAGCGGTAGCCTGCATTGCAGGGAAACCACGCTCGCATCGCCGCGCAAGCTGTCGTTATTGTCTATTTTTTTGGAACAGGCGTCCCGTATTGCGCTGAATTGTCCTTTGTACGAAGCGGGTATCCTTGAATATGACGCGTCGATTCCCGCGTCCGCGCAAGCGTGTTTGATATACGCTGAAACCGGAATCGCCGAATAATCCGCGCGGTCCAACCCGGTGGAAATACCCGCTTCCCAGGAATGCGCGTTAACGGTCAATCCCGCGTGCGCGTAGGAGGCGGCGCCCGAAGCGCCGGACGCCGATAGGGCTGCGCGGGAGGCGCCCGCGATAAAGCGCAGATTTTTCCCCAGGCCGATGACGCTTCGGGCGCCATACGCGGTCTCGCTCGCGCGGGAATGATAAAACACCTCCCCCCGCGCATGACTCCCGGCGTTGAATTCGTATAAAACGCCGTCCCATGTGTTCGCCCCGGCCCGGCGCCAGTCGGGAGCCGGACCGGTATCGGGGGTGGAGGCCGGAAAGTAACCATAGAGCAGTCCTCGGTCGGTATTCAGGGCGAAATTTCCAACAGTCAACGTTCCCGCCGCGCCCATCCGCGCGCTCGCCGATCGGCGCCGCCACTGCGCCGAATTGCCTAAAAACCTCGCTTCACCCCGGGCAATGATCGTTGAACCCATGAAACAGGAAAATTGTGACGAAACCATGGGCAGACTATCGTTATACCTGGTAAGCGCGCATCCTATTCGCGCATGAGCGGGCTGTCGCGTTGTTTGGAAGGATAGGATTGGTTTCAGGTTGATGAGTTCCGGATAGTCATTGAAAAATCGGTCCACTTCCCGCTTGGACCATGGCTCGTAGGCGGCGAGCTCCTCGGCGGAAACGGGAAAAGACCCCATCGTGGGAAACAGTTCGGTAATATATTTCAACTCGCCGAGAGGCGCCGTAATCGGTTGGTCGTAATAGGGACGAACCATGTTCCACGTCGCCGAGTCCAAGGTTCCTTCCCTGAGCATGAATGCCGCTTCTTTCTCGTTTGCGGGCAAAGGATACGATAAAGATTGCGCTGATACCGGGCGCACGCTTATAAAAACAACCAACGTTATGCCGAATGCAAACCGTTCCATGAGAATAAATTATATAAGGCGTAAACGCGGGTACGTGACGGCGATCACAAAAAATCAAAATTTATCATTTAATTCGGGTGAAAGAAAAAGGACAAAATTAAGCTATTGTAGGGTTTACAATAGTCTCCATAGTATATTTTTCTTACTACCATAACCCATTCAAAAAAAAGCGCATAACCATGTCTCAACATCCATCCTCATCAATAAATTCCTCCAACAAATCCGATCTCGTTGCCTATGCCCTTTTATCCGGCATTTTCATCCTCCGGCTGATCTACGTTTCCTTTATGGGCCTTGTGCCCGACGAAGCCTACTACTGGGACTGGTCACGAAATCCGGCCTTCGGCTATTTCGACCATCCGCCCATGGTGGCGTGGCTGATATTTTTAGGCGCGCGTATTTTTGGAACAACGTTTCTGGGCGTTAAATTCATGGCGGTTGCCGGTTCTTTTTTTGCGTCATTATGCACCTTTTACCTCGCGAAAAAGTACGTGCAAAAAACCTCATCCCTTATCATTCTTATTTTACTGTCAAGCTTTGTCATTCTCTTCGGAGTCGGCGGACTTATAGCGACACCCGATATCCCCATGGTCCTGTTTTGGTCAATCGGTTTATTGGTCGCCCACGCCTTTATTTTCGATAACCGTCGCTGGACATGGCTGCTCCTCGGAGCGGTGATGGGCTGCGGCATGCTTTCGAAATACCTGTTCGGCCTTTTCATTGTTTCGCTTTTGGTCTTTTTACTTTACTCAAAAGAGCATCGCCGGTTGCTTTTTTCAAAGCGGCTTTGGGGTGCGCTGCTCGTGGCCTTTATTTTTTTTCTGCCCAATCTTCTCTGGAATTCGCGACACCAATGGGTATCGGTCATGTACCAGATGCATCATGGCCTGGGCGCGCGGGAATTCCCGCACTTTGACTTTCTGGGCGAATTCATCGGCGGCCAGATCGGCGTGCTTTCCATTTTCCCCTTTTTTCTGTTGGTGATCGCCGTTATCAATGAAATGCGGTTTCATTTGAATAATCCGCGACGAATGTTTATCGCGGCTTTTTTCATCCTGCCTTTAGCCTTTTTCACTTTTTCAAGCTTGCAAAAACGGGTTGAACCGAATTGGCCCTGCGCCGCCTATGTCAGCGGGCTTATCCTTGTCGCGCTCCTCTGGGAAGAAGCCGGCTTAAAAAAAGTATTCCTGCGGCGGTTCATTCTTTTTTCAACGATCATTTCCTGCGCGGCCACGGCCGTGGTGCTGATACACGTCCAAACGCCCATCCTTCCGCTCCCGCCGGGAAAGGACCCGACCGCGCAGATCCGCGGTTGGAAGCCTTGGGCAGCGGCAATCGATTCGGTGCGCGCGAAGGTCGATCCCGCTGAATCGATGCCTTTGTGCACGAAGTTTTACCAGGACGCGGCTTTTTTGGCGTTTTATTTGCCCGACCATCCCGGCGCGCGCGCTTTAAGGGTCAATAGCCGCCCAACCCAGTATTCCCTTTATGAAGCCGACGCCGGTCTGCGGGGGAAAAAAGTCATCATCGTGCTCCCCGGCCAAGACTCCCTTCCCCCGGAGTTCGCGCAACGCGTTGACGGTGTGGTAAAGGCGGCAACCGTTTTTCAATCGCCCGGTCGCCATACGCACAACCCCTACGGCGTATTCACCGCCGTACTGAAAACAACGCCATGATCCGCGCCAAGCTCGCCTCGCGCCTTGCAACGGTCTTTTGCCGCCGGGTCCTGCCCGTCATCCTGCTCTGCCTGTGCGGGGCGGCGGCCGATTCCTCTCGCCGTCAAGTAGCCCTGGTGTTAAGCGGCGGCGGAGCGCGCGGCCTCGCTCAAATCGGCGTTCTCAAGGCTTTGGACGAAGCGGGAATCAAGCCGGACCTGATCGTCGCCACGAGCATGGGCGCCATTGTCGGCAGTCTGTACGCCTGCGGATATTGCCCCGACAGCATCGCCGCCTTCGCGCGTTCCATCAATTGGGACGGCATTTTCACCAATGCCGCCAAACGAAACCAGCTTTTCGTAAGCCAGAAAGACGAAGCCGTCAACTACCTTCTGGAGCTTCGTTTCGACCGGAACCTCGCGTTCGTCGTACCCAATTCACTCTCGTACGGCCAGGCCTTTTATGATTATCTCGCTCCCAAACTCGCCTCGGCGCAGTATAAGGCGTCGGGGTCGTTCGACAATCTCCGGATCCCTTTACGGATCGTGGCGACCGACATCGTCTTAGGCCGGCGCGTCGTTTTCTCCAAGGGCAACTTGGCCGCCGTCATCAGGGCCTCATGCAGCATACCGTTGGCCTTTTCTCCCGTGAATTTTGAGGGCGCAATCCTGATGGACGGCGGCATGTCCGCCAATATTCCCGTGGAGCCGGTGATCGAGGAACGTCCGGATGATTACATCATCGCCGTGGACGTCACCTCTTCCCTGTGGGGCAAGGAAGACCTCGGCAATCCGGTAAGGCTCGTTGACCAGCTCGTGTCCATCGGCATTAAAAAGCAAAAAACATTTGAAAAGGAGCTCGCCCATACGGTCATCGCGCCGGCGCTCGAAGGCCGCCGCAACACCGATTTTTCGAACATTGATTCGCTTATCGCGAGCGGCTACGCCGCGGGACGTCTTTCAATCGCGAAAATTGAAAAGGACCTTTCGTCCGCGCCTCCGCGGCGAACGCCGGCGGTTGCCGGGGGCGAAGCCCCGCGGCCGCCCTTTCGATGGAAGGTCGAAAACGACGCCCTCGTCCCCGGGCTGGACAGCGCCGTGCGCAGCGCCTCCGGGACCGGAGAAGGGCTTGCCGCTTTTCAATCGGCCGTGTACGCGTTCATGCGGGCGAAGGGATATCCCTTCGCCTGCATCTCCTCGATGGTCAGGGAAGATTCCGCGACCGTCGTGGCCATCGTATCGGGCAGGATCAGGAACATTTCCATCGAAGGTAACATCGTAACCTCGGCCCGGATCATTGCTTCGGCCATTCCACTTCGCCCGGGCGCATTGCCCACTGAGGAGCTTCTCTCCAAGACCATTTCCTCCCTCTACGCGACCGACCTTTTCAAAAATGTCAACGTAGAGATCGATTCATCGCAAACGCTGCGCATTATGGTGGAGGAAAAAGAATTTTGGCGAATGAGGATCGGCCTTCGATACGATGAATTTCATCTCGGCGAAGGATATATTCAACCCGCGTATACGAATTTTCTCGGTACGGGCGTTTCAGCCCTGCTGCACCTGCAATATGGACTTCGCAGGGAAAAATACGCGTTCGAACTGCTCGATAACCATCTTTTTTCCTCTTCCATGGCGCAGAAACTACAACTGCAAGCCTATCTTTCCCGGGAAATAATCCGAAAGGAAACCGACTATCGCGATACTACCGATACGACCGGAACCCAATATAGGCGAACCATCGATGAACAAGGCCTCAGAAAAGTAGGGCTGCTGTTCCTTGCGGGAACTCAAATCGGCAAGTTCGCGATGCTGGATTACGGAATAAAGTTGGAACGTTTCAGGCGCACGATATTGGAGCAAAGCGTCCTCAACGATCCTTTCAAGGATTTTGAAAAAGGCGTACCCTATTTTATGGTCCGGGGTATGATTGATAATCTTGATAAATTTCCCTTTCCTGAAAAAGGTCAAAAACACTATATTAGTATAGGAGGTACGCATAATAAAATCGGCGGGACCGAAAGCTTTTTAAAAATTGAAGGCGGTTCAAGCCAATATTATACATTCGCCGGCAAACATACATTTTTTCCTCAAGCCCAATTCATGTGGGCGACGGATTCGCTACCCGACGTTGAAAGAGTATATATAGGCGGCGCGATTCCGGAAGAAAAATACAAGGATATCGGCGTATTTAATTATATACCTTTTTTCGGATTACAGCCCCGCGCATTGCCGGGAGATATCGCGATGATTCTCCGCGGTAATTACCGTTTGCTCGCGCAACGGAATATGTATTTGACTTTTACGGTTGATTGCGGATATGCGTGGACGTGGAACAAGCAGTGGGCCTGGGACACGAAGAGTTTTTCAACCTTGAAAAACATATGCAATGATTTCTTCGACAAAGCCGCCATAGGGGTCGGTGTAAGCTTTGCCTACAACTCGATGTTCGGCCCGATCCGGTTTTCGTGGGGAAGGCTTCTGCGAAACCGTTTTGCTCCTGAATTGAATATCAATACGGAGAATCAGCTATATTTATCGGTGGGACATGATTTTTAATAGAAATAGCCGGAGAGATCGTTTCATTCATTATGCGCCTTAATATCGCCTTTAAATTGTTCCTCGGATTTTGCGCGGTCATTCTGCTCAATGTCTTTTATGTTTTCGTCGTCAATCAACTGACCGATCTGAACAGCATCGCCAATATTCTTAAAATACAGGAAGACGTAAAAAACAAATTGTTGAAAATCGACTCGTTCCAGAGTGATCGGAGAAGGAGCAGGACATCGTACGAAGCCATAGGAAAAGCCGAATCGATCCAGAATTTTATAAAGGCGGGCGTTGAAATCAATTCGCATGTCGATTCGGTGCATGATGCGCTCAACATGATTGCAAGTCTGAATTCGGCGATTTTCGGGAACGAATTATACCATGGTCCCTCTATCGACAACAGCAAAAAATTGCTCGCGCTCGTTACCGATATCGAAAAATACAGCAAGCTCTATGAAGATTCCTTCAAGGAACTTGAAAAAAACGCCGCGGATTCCACCAAACGCCTCGCCGGAAAAAAAAGCGGCGCAAAAGGGGATAAAAAAGTTATTGACAACACGGCCGCCATTTCACCCGTGCTTGATTTCGCCGATCAAAAAGTCTCCCAATCCCTCAAGGAAATAAACGTCGTAATCGACGATCAGACGAAAATCGTTATCAAAGAGGTCGAAAACAGGATCGATGAGGTCAAGCGGCAAACCATCATCATCCTCAGCGGCATCGTGACCATCGCGATAGGATTCGCGCTTTTTTTCTCGCGCGCGATCACCAATTCCATGCGCCGTCTCAAGGAATCCGCGGGGGTCATCGGAAAAGGCAATTTCGATTTCGACGCGTCGGGATATCCCAACGACGAGATCGGCGATCTCGCCGCCGCGTTTTTCGTTATGGCCACCGACCTCAAGACCGCGCAGGATGAGTTGGTGAAATCCAGGCGTTTGGCCGCCATCGGCGAGGTAGTAGCATCAGTCAATCACGAAATCAATAATCCGCTGATGATCATCTCGGGCAACGCCCAATTTCTTGAGATCTCGATGAAGGACTTCCCGGAGGAAATGAAGGAACGCGTCAGGACCATTTTGGAGGAAACCGACCGCATTTCGAAAGTCACGAAAAAATTGCGTGAAATTAAAAACCCCGTGGTCGAGGATTATACTTCGAGCGGCGAACAAATGATTAATCTTGACAAATCAACTTACGACTGACGAGGATGCCCATGAAAAAAAACGATGCCGTTGGTAACAAACCCGCCGCGGTCGCGCGGTATGGCGCCGGTATCCTCATTGCCGTTCTCTCGCTTAGTTTCGGAATAGGGGGGTGTTCCACGCGCATTGCCACCTCCTCCTATACCTTCGATAAGCAGCTCCTTGCGGAGGCCGATGGAAAATTCAGGGAAAGAAATTACCCCGAAGCATTGAAGAAATATAACGAAATAGTCAAGTCATTTCCGCGTTCGATGTCCGCTCGGTTCGCGCTGTACCGGATAGGGTACATCAATATTTATTATGACAACAATCAGGCGGATTGGACGGCCGCTCTCAACGCCTTTCAGCAGTTTAAAAGCACGTATCCCGACGATCCGAAAATCAATGAAGTATATACGTGGATACGGATTTTACTCTCCATGGATTTGTTCGCCTCGCAATATGGAGAAACCGCCACACGGCTTCAAAAATTGAAAACCACCTCCATTGAAAAAAGCGAAAACGCCGACCTGCTGCGCGAGGAAATTCGCCGGTGCACGGTTGAAAAAGACTCGCTGAGTTTGGAAAAAAACTTACTTGCCCAAAAAATCAAGGAACTGGAAGCGACCATTTTAAAAATCGAAAAAGCCCAATAATTCATAATGTCCCCCTTACCTTTTCGACCGGAAATTTCCCGCCTTTCCACCCTTGTCGTTAAAGTGGGCAGCAGAATCCTCTTGTCGGAGGAAAATGTTCCCGCGAGAAAGCGGATACGCGGACTGGTTGATTCCATCGCCCGGCTTCAACAGGCCGGAGTGCGTACCCTGCTTGTTTCCTCGGGGGCCATAGCGCACGGCATGCGCGCGCTGTCGCTTAAAAAGCGGCCCAAATCGATCCCCATGAAACAGGCCTGCGCCAGCATCGGGCAGATACGGCTCATGCACCTCTACGAAACGCTGTTTTCAAGGCATGGCATTCCTATAGGTCAAGTTCTCCTCACCTGGGACGATTTGCGCGATAAAAAAAGATACTTGAACCTGCGCAACACGTTTTTTCATCTCCTTGGTTGCGGCGCCGTTCCCATAATCAACGAAAACGACTCCGTGGGCGTGGAGGAAATACGGTTCGGCGAAAACGATACGCTCGCGGCCCAAATAGCGATGCTGGTCCAGGCCGAGGTCTTTGTGAATCTCACGGATATCAACGGGCTTTACGATAAGAACCCGAGATTGTGGAAAGACGCCCGGCAAATTCCTCTCGTCGACCGCTTTACGCCGTCACTCTATAAAAGCGCCATGGGAAGCGCCGGCGAAATCAGCGTCGGCGGCATGATCACTAAATTACGCGCCGCGGAAACCGTTACGAAGGCGGGTATTTGCGCGATCATCGGCGACGGTTTCCAGGCCACCCTTTTAGACGTCCTCACCATGCCTTCCGCCGGCACGGTTTTCCTGCCGTCAAAAAAAATCATGCCCGCCAGGCATCGCTGGATCGCCTTTACCGGAAAAAGCGAAGGGGTTCTTCTTGTCGACGATGGAGCGCGCAAGGCAATCGTCGAAAAGGGAAAGAGCCTGCTTCCGGCGGGAGTCATTAAAATTTCCGGGAGCTTTCATCCGGGCGCCATGGTGGACGTATGCGATGAACGGAAAAGTCCGGTGGCGCGCGGAATGGTGAATTATTCCTCGGAAGATATCCTGAAAATCGCCGGATGCAAAACCTCGGAAATCCAACAGCGCCTCGGGCAGAAGACCTTTGATGAGGTGATCCACCGGGACAACCTGGTGGTGCTATGAAGTATTTTTATCAACAGAGGCTCTTTTTTTAAATAGCATCATGAGACCTCGTTGCAAAACCGGTGGCACACAATCTTTTCGCGCCCCCTCAATCCCCCGAAGGGGGACGTTTAGGGAATACATTTTTAAATTCCCCCCCTGCCGGAGGAAATAAAAGGGGGCGTAACAAACGTGAGGTTTTTTAGTATGTCCGATGCCAAACTTATAAAAACCATCGACGCCATAACCGCCAACGCCAGAAAAGCCGCTTCCGCCCTTTTGGACGCGGCGCCGCGCGACATCGACCGATGCCTTCGCGGCATGGCCGCCCTGCTGGACGGCAATCGCGCGGGGCTCAAGAAAACCAATGCGATGGACGTGGCCGCGGCGCGGCGCAAAAACCTTTCCGCGCCGATGATCGAGCGGCTGGTCCTTTCCGACAAAGTCATCGATTCCATGATCAAGGGGCTCCTTGAAGTCAGCCGTCTGAAAAGCGCGGTGGGGGAGCGTTTTGATTCGCGCCGGCGTCCTAATGGTCTTGTCATTTGCAAAGTACGCGCGCCCATCGGCGTGATCGGCATCATCTATGAGTCGCGGCCCAACGTTACGGTCGATTCGGCGGCCCTGTGCGTCAAATCCGGCAACGCCGTGATCCTTCGGGGAGGCAGCGAGGCCTTTCACACCAATACCGCGCTCGCCGGTCTATTTGTCAAGGCGCTCGCCGAAGCGTCGCTTCCCCGTCATGCGGTGCAGTTCATCCCCACCACCGATCGCGCGGCGATCGACCTGCTGCTTACCAAGAGCGACGCCGTGGACCTCATCATCCCGCGCGGGGGGGAATCGCTGATCCGGGCGGTGGTCGAAAAATCCCGTATCCCCGTTATCAAGCACTATAAGGGCGTATGCCACGTTTTCGTGTCGCGTCACGCGGACATGGAAAAGGCGGTTTCCATAGTCGTCAACGCGAAGGTCCAGCGGCCCTCGGTCTGTAACGCCATGGAAACGCTTTTGTTGGATGAAAAACTCGCCGCCGCGGACAAACGCCGAATCATCGAGGCGCTCCGGGAAAAGGACGTTTCGCTTTTCGGCGACGCGAAGGCGCGAAAGCTGTTCCCCGGCATGGCGAAGGCGACCGTTGACGATTGGTACGCCGAATACCTGGACCTGCGGCTGGCGGTGGCGGTCGTGGGCGGCATTGCCGAAGCCGTCGAACACATCAACACCTTCGGTTCGCGCCACACCGACGCCATCGTCACCGAATCCAAAAAAGAGGCCGCCATGTTTTGCAAGCTCGTGGATTCGTCATCGGTCATGGTCAACGCGAGCACGCGCTTTTCCGACGGCGGCGAATACGGTCTTGGATGCGAAATCGGGATTTCAACCGACAAACTCCATGCGCGCGGCCCCATGGGTATCGACGAGCTGCTCACGTATAAATGGATTGTTGAAGGCAGCGGACACATTCGAACGTAAACCAAACGGAGTAGCGCCCCATGAACATACTTGATTCCGTCAAATTCGACGACAAAGGCTTGGTCTGCGCCATCGCGCAGGACGCCGAAAGCAATGAAGTCCTTATGATCGCGTATATGAACAGGGAAACCCTCGCGGAAACGCTGGAAACCGGGAACATGGTCTATTTCAGCCGGAGCAGGCAAAAACGCTGGCTGAAGGGCGAAACCTCGGGCCACGTTCAAACCGTGCAAAGCGTTTATATCGACTGCGACGGCGACGCCTTGCTCTTTAAAATCAACCAAAAGGGCGCCGCGTGCCATGAGGGATATTTTTCCTGTTTTTTCCGCAAACGGGAACACGGCGCCTGGACCGTGGTTGGGACCAAGCCGTGAAACGCGCGCTCAGTCGCGCGCCGTCCGCCCTTGCCCTGCGCATCATTGACCTCGGCCTTATTCCCATCGTCCGTTTCGAACGATGGGACCAGGCCCAAAGAATCGTCGAGGCGCTTTTCGCCGCGAATGTCGGCATCGTTGAATTTCCCATGACCTCCCCGCAGGCCCTGAAGGCAATCGAAAAAATCTCCGACGCCTACGGCGATGCCATGGTCGTGGGCGCGGGAACGGTGCTTGACGTAAAAACCGTGCGCGCCTGCGCGCTCGCGGGAGCGAGGTTCATCGTAAGCCCCTGTGTCGATTATTCCGTCATCCGCGCGTGCCGCGCACGCGCCATTGTCGTCTGCCCCGGCGCGCTGACGCCCACCGAGGCGCAAAGCGCCTGGGAAGCCGGCGCCGACTTCGTTAAAATATTCCCGTGCGACAGCATGGGGGGCGTTGCCTATATCAAATCGCTTAAAACGCCGCTGCCCGACGTGGCGATGATTCCCGTGGGCGGAGTTACCGCGGAAAACGCCGGGGATTTTATCAGGGCGGGATGCGTTGCCGTGGGCGTGGGAAACGGGCTCATCGATAAAAAAGCGCTCGCGGCTTCACGGTATAAAAGCATTACGCTTTCGGCGTCGAAGTACCTGAAAGCCATCCGCGAAGCCCGGCGGGCGCGGACGGGGCGAAGCGCCGGTTTTCACCGTTAGCCGACAAAGGAAAAACAGCATCTATGCCCGATACCCTTGATGTCCCCGTTCCCTCCTCGCCCTTCGCCGAGATTTCTCTCGACAATCTTATTCATAATGTCAAACAAATCGAGGGCCTGCTGCCCCCATCCGTCGGCATAATGGCCGTTGTCAAGGACAACGCGTACGGCTGCGGCGGCGTCATGGTAAGCCGCGTTCTCGAGGAACGCGGCGTGGGCTTCTTCGCCGTCGCGCGGGTTGCCGAAGCCCGCGTGTTGCGCGAAGCCGGGATCCGGTCGCCCATCCTCGCGCTCGGCCCGGCCGGCCCCGATGACCTGCGATGGGGCGCCTCCGCGAACATACGGTTCTCCCTGAACGACCTTGACGACATCATGGTCTGGAAACAGTGCGGCGCGCCGGTCATCTTTCACGCCAATATCGACACGGGAATGGGCCGCATGGGAATACTCCCATCCGAAACCGCCGAGTTGATAAACGCCGTGCGCGGGGCCGCCGGCCTTACTTTTGAGGGTCTCTATACGCACCTCGCGAAAGCGGACGCGCCCGACCCCGGCGCCATAAGCCTTCAACTCGCGCATTTCAGAAAGGCCCTCAACGCGATACGGGCGTCCGGTTTGCGGCCTTCCGTCATCCATTACGGAAACAGCGCCGCGGTCATGCGGTATCCTTTGGAGGAATGCACCCTGGCGCGGCCGGGCGTCGCCCTTTACGGTTGCAAGCCCGACCCCGCCCAGGAGTTTCCGACGGCCCTTAAACCGGTCATGGGGCTCAAGGCGCGAATCGTGAAGATGAAGCGTGTAGCCGCGGGCGTTCCCATAAGCTACGGCGGAACCTACGTGACGACATCGGAAACCGTCATCGCCACCATCGCCCTGGGCTATGGGCAGGGCTTGCCGAGGCGACTGGGCAACCGGGGCAGCGTGTTGATACGGGGGCGACGCTACGGCATTGCCGGCAGAGTCACCATGGATTTCATCATGGTTGACGCCGGACCGAATTCGGACATTTCGGTCGGCGACGAGGTTGTCGCCATCGGCGGCCAGGGGGCGCAGTTCATCCTTCCCGACGACATCGCCCTCCTCTGCGACACCATCGGTTACGAAATCATGTGCGGCATAAGCCCGTATATTGACAGGCGCTACATTCTCGGCGGCAGAACCGAACGCTTTGAGCCGGGCAGGTCTTTTTAATCATGGACACGGATGAATTTCTCGAACTGCCCGAATTGGTGGACAAGATCCAGGAGCTTCTTGAAATGGGTCTGTTTGACGAAGGCTTGAAGCTTCTTGACCGTTACGCCGATTTTTATCAGGATGAATGGGAAATCCAGTACTTGTATTCACGCGTCCATTTGGAACAAAACGACCCCGCCGCGGCTATCGGCTATTTGCATAAAAGTCTTAAAATCGACCGAAACAACCTTGATTGCCTTTTAGGGCTTTTCTACGCCCACTCCCAGATGGGACAGTTGAAAAAAAGCGGCAAATTTCTTTTAAAGGCCGAAAAATATCATCCTGAAAGCGAGCCGGTCCTCAGCGCCCTGATCTGGTATTACACTGAAATCAACGATCTGGAAACGGCCGTCGCGTATTTCGAAAAGGCCCGGAAAATGGCCACCGATAATCCGGAAACCTTCCGCAACGGCGGCATCGCCTTCGAGCGCATAGGCGATTACGAGGCCGCGGAGTCGTGTTTTTTACAGGCCTTGCGGCTCAACCCCGCCTTCGACGACGTGCGCGACCTGCTCGCCGACCATTATATCCTTATCGGTCAAATTGACAAAGGTATTCAATTGTACCGGGACTACCTCACGGTCTCGCCCAACAACATCAGGGCGCTGTCGCGGCTGGTCTTCTGTCTGTCGCAGAACAACCTTTTCAAGGAAGCCGTCGCGCAAGCCGAGGCGACGATACGGCTCTACCCCAATTCGCCGGTCGGCTACGTCGATTGCGCCTACGTGCACCTCAACGCGGGCAAATACGACGACGCTCTGGCCTTCGCGGATAAGGCGCTGGACGTGTCCCCCATCGACGCCGAGGCGCTGCGCGTCAAGGGCATCGCCTATTCCGAAAAACATTTGGACGACGAGTCCCGCGGCGCCTTCGAAGCGGCGCTTCGCCTGGAACCGAGCAACCCGGAGATCATGCGGGACTACTATCATCACTTGCGCAGCGTGGGTAAATTCCAGGCAATGGAAAAAATGGTAAACCGCGTCATCAGGCAGGAGTATCCCTATTGCATTGAGGACTTCTGGTTCCTCGCCGATTACTACCGCGACAACGGCGACAACCTGAAGGCGTTCCACTTCCTGCACAAGGCATACACGAGCATGCCCGGCGAAAAGGAGCTCATTCCCCCCATGCTCAACATTCTTCTTGACGAAGGCCACGTCCTCTACTCCGTGCCGTTCATGATGCGCTACATCGAGCGAAGCGGCTGGAACGACACCATGAACCAGTTCGCCCGGCACAACCGGCTCAAGGGAAAATGGCCCCAGGAAGGCCTGCGCTTCCTGCGTTTTTACGGGCAGGACTCTCCGCGGTTCCGCAGGTACATTTTCCTGGTGTATGTCGAAAAGTTCCTCTTCGGGTCCCTGTGCGCCTTTCTGCCGCTTGTCATGCTTGTCTTGTACATGTACAAAGGATGGTTGGCCGCCGCCTGCGGTTTTCTGGCAGGGACCGCGCTCTTCGGCGGCTGGGTCGGCGTCAAGGCGATCCTGAGGAAAAGAGCCTCGGAAGACGAGCAAAGCGAGGGTTGACCTCGCTCCTCTTGATGTAGCCCCTCTGACCTCACCCCCTGGCCCCCTCTCCCGTAGGAGAGGGGAGAAATTGCAACTGACCTCACGCCCTGGCCCCCTATGACCTCACCCCAGACCCCTCTCCCACAGGAGAGGGGGAGATACCTTTTTTATTGACTTTGAAGATGGGAATACCGATATTATTAGTATGCCGAAATCAAGCCCGACATCCGCATGTTAGCCTATTGCTGCGGGCTTCGGTTAAATGAGCTATGTCACTTAAAACCGAGAGATTTCGAATTTGGCCGCAATATAATTAACATAAGTAATTGGGCAATCACCGGAATACGGAGTCCGCTGGCTAAAATTAAGCTGCGGCATATTGAAAAATAAGCAGCAATGACGATAGTGACTATCGGTATTGCAAAATCATGAAAACGATGACGATAGCGGCATCGCTAGAGTTGTTTTCAATTTGTTCACCCCTGAAGAGCGCCGCGCGGAAAAAGAGATTTAAAGGCATTAAAAAATGAAAATGGCGGTGGCGAACAAAGAGAAAAATAATGCCGCACTGAAGACAGATACAATTTTTGCACCGGAAGAATGCCGCCCCGTCCTGTTGCGGAAAAGAAATAGAACTAAATACCTGATAGCACAGGCTATTTTTGGATAATATTTCTGAAAACTTAAAAGCAACATTGAAAAGGCCATTTGAATGAATAAAAAAGAACTCGAAGACTACCTCTGGGGCGCGGCCAATATCCTTCGTGGCATGATTGATGCTGCCGATTTTAAGCAGTACATTTTCCCGCTTTTATTTTTTAAGCGCATTAGCGACGTATGGGATGAAGAATATCAAATCGCTTTGAAAGAGAGCAATAATGATCTTGCGTATGCAGACTTCCGGGAAAACCATCGGTTTCAAATACCGAAAGGTTGTCATTGGGAAGATGTACGCAAGAAAACCGTTGACGTTGGCGCAGCTCTTCAAAAAGCGATCAGTGGTATTGAAAAAGCCAATTTTGAAATGCTTCACGATGTTTTCGGTGATGCACAATGGACAAACAAGCGCCGGATGAGTGATGAAAAGATGCTCGACCTTATCGAGCATTTCAGCCAAATGAATTTAACGGTCAGTAATGTTCCTCATGACATCATGGGCGAAGGCTATGAATACCTGATTAAGAAATTTGCCGACGACAGTGGGCATACCGCCGCCGAGTTTTATACCAATCGAACTGTTGTAAAACTGATGACGCAAATTACCGACCCGCAGCCAAGCGAAAGCATTTATGACCCGACATGCGGCAGCGGTGGAATTTTGCTTTCCAGCACTTTACATGTAAAGGAACAGAAGAAAGAATATCGTACTTTAAAACTTTACGGCCAAGAATTGAACCTTATTACATCTGCTATCGCTCGTATCAATATGTTTATGCATAATGTGGATGAATTCTTAATAGTTCAAGGCGATACTTTGGAAAGCCCGCAGATTCTTGAAAATGACGAGTTGAAAAAGTTTGATGTGATTATGGCGAATCCGCCTTACAGCGTAAAACGATGGAATCAGCAAAAATGGATGAATGACCCTTTTGGCCGCAATATCTGGGGTACACCGCCGCAAGGATGTGCTGATTATGCTTTTCAACAGCACATTATGAAAAGCCTTAATCCTGAAACTGGAAGAAGCGTGGTTCTTTGGCCACATGGCGTTTTATTCCGGGATTCCGAAAGCGATATTCGTAAGAAAATGATTGAAGAGGATTATGTTGATGCAGTGATCGGGCTTGGTAAAAACCTTTTCTACAATAGCAGTATGGAAAGTTGTTTGCTGGTTTGCATGATGAGAAAGCCAAAGGAGAGAAAAGGTAAAATTATATTTATTGACGCGAAAGAAGAACTAAAGATTGACCGGACGAATGCTTGGTTGGAGCCGAAGCATATTAAGAAAATTAGTGATGCTTATTGGAAATTCAAAAATGTCAATAATTTCGCTCAAGTACTAACCGTTAAAGAGGTGCTTGAAAATAATGGGAATCTGAGCTTCCAATTGTATGTCAAACAAATTGCTAACTCAAATGAACAAAATACCAAAGATTTAATTAACGCTATTAAGGCCGGGCAAAAAGATATTAGTACATCCATGGTAGATTTGTTCAGTAAGCTTAAAAGCGTCGGAATTGAAATATGATATTTAATAAAACCAAGTGGAAGCAGAGTAAACTTATTGACGTTTGTGAAATCGATCCGTCAAATAAAGAAATCGCTGAAATACCAAAAGACACAGTCGTTTCATTTGCTGAAATGGCTGACTTAAATATTGGTAAGGCAACCTTTAACTATTCGCAAACAAACAAAATCAGTGTTCTTAAAAAGGGTGGGCTAAGCTATTTCAAAGACAATGATGTTTTGCTTGCAAAAATGACCCCTTGTTTTGAAAATGGCAAAAGTGGATTGGCAAAAGAATGTACTAACGGTATAGGCTTCGGCTCAACCGAATTCTTTGTTTTGCGTGGAATAAAAATAGTACCTTATTTGCTTTATTCAATAATATCAAGTGATTGTTTTATTGATAGTGGTAAATTAATGATGATTGGTACTACTGGTAGGAAAAGGTTGATGAAAGATTTTGTTATCAATTATCAAATCTCCCTTCCCCCACTTGAAGAACAAAAACAAATTGCCGCCCTTTTCCAATCAATAGAAACCGCTATTGAGCAGGTCGACGGTCAGGAGAAGAAATTAAAACTACTGCAACAAAAACTATGCAACAACTTGGTAAGCAAAACACCAACTTTCGGTAATCTACTTTCTTCTAAAAATTGTACTTCCTGCACATTTGATGTTATCGCAGATTGTATTGAAAAGCACGACAAAAAACCTATGGAAAATGGTGTCACTCGTTTTGTTGGCTTAGAATTTATTGAAGCAGGCAATTTTAATTTGCACGGCTTTGGTGAAATTGAAAAAGGCACAACCTTTACAAAATGTTTTTCAAAAGGTGATGTATTATTTGGAAAACGAAGAGCCTATTTGAAAAAAGTCGCAGTTGCCGACTTCGATGGTATCTGTTCTGGTGACATATTGGTTCTAAGGGCAAATAAATCAAAAATGCTGGCAGATCTATTGCCTTATTATGTCGCGTCAGATGCATTTATCAACCAGGCAGTTACTACATCCGCGGGTTCGCTTTCGCCACGGACTAAATGGCGTGATTTGGCGGTTTTAGAGATAGCAATTCCCGAATTGAAAACACAGAATGTTATTGTCGGGATCTTTCAACAATTGCGCCAAACGCAGGAACAATTAAATCAGCAAAAAACCACCCTGCAAAATCTAAAACAAAAACTACTCAGCGACATTTTAGGATGACAGTATGATAAAAAACATCATATCATCGAAGGAACCACAAAACGACAAAAAGCAAGAAGACTTTCTTTACACAAATATTTCTTCTATTTGGGAAACTGCGCGTTCATTTTCCGCGAAGTCCGTCAACTCCGCCCATTCATGCGCAAGTTGGCTCACTGGTCTGAAAATAATCGAATCGGAACAGGGCGGTTTTCGTCGTGGAGCTTATGGCGCCGGCATTCTGAAAAATGTATTACAACGATTGACCGTAGAGTATGGTAGCGGCTTTTCGGTTAGCGGACTTCAGTACATGCGCGCCTTTTTTTTGGAGTATCCGGACTTTCTTCCAATTCAACACGCACTGCGTGTTACATTGAATAATAAAAATGAATTGGGAAAACAACACGCAGTGCGTGTTAAATCCGCCTCCGCGGCTAATACATCCCCGGATATCTCGGCGCTTCTTAAAGCATCACAAGGAGAAGATTGGAGACCGGGACAACTTAATCCGAATTTATCATGGACACATTATCGAACACTACTAAAGGTCAAGCGTATTGAAGCGCCACATTTTTATGAAATCGAATCCGTTAAAAACAGTTGGTCTGCGAGGCAACTCGAAAGACAGATTAACTCTCTTTTGTTCGAGCGTCTGCTGAAAAGCCGCGACAAGAAAGGCGTTTTATCTCTTGCAAATAAAGGACAGGCAGTAAGCGCACCAATAGACATAATAAAGGACCCCGTCATTCTCGAATTCCTCGATCTACCGGAGTCGCATCGATTAGTCGAATCGAAAATCGAAACAGCTCTTATTTCCAAATTGAAAGATTTCCTCCTTGAATTGGGCAGCGGATTCGCTTTTGTGGGCAGACAGCGGCGTTTGACGCTTGAAGGCGATCATTTCTATCCTGACCTGATTTTCTATCATATCAACCTCAAATGTTACGTTATCATCGACCTTAAAACGAAGAAATTAACGCATGGAGATCTTGGTCAAATGCAAATGTACGTGCACTTTTATGATCGAGAAGTAAAAACCAACAACGACAATCCGACTATCGGACTGATTCTTTGCACCGATAAAAATGAAGCGGTAGTAAAATACGTGCTTGACGATAAGCATAGGCAGATATTCGCGAGCCGATACCAGTATGAACTGCCTTCAGAAGAAGACCTTAAGAAGGAATTACGACGTGAAATGGAACTACTTGCATTGCCTGTACCAGTTAAAAAAAACCATAAATCCTGACGGGTTGCAAGAAATATAATCACTGCAAAAAGCCAAAAGGATAAGCGCAATGGCATTTACTGAACTTAACAGCGAGGAATATTTCATCATCCCAAAGCTTACCGGCATTAATCTGAATCAGGTGCAACACGGCATGGTGAAGGAAGATGCTGTACCCTATGGCGAAAATGCAAAATGGAAATATGTCCAGTCCGAATTGCTTCCTCGTGACATTACCGATGTTTTTCTTGAAAAGGAATTGAAAGAATCCCTCATTCGCCTCAATCCTGCTATAAAAGCAAATCCCGACCGTGCCGAAGATGTAATTCATAAGCTGCGGGCGGCCGCAGCCGAAGACAGAAGAGAAAAGCAACTAAGAATAGTTATAAACTTTATACACAGCAGGTAAGAAAGGATCAAAATGTCCATCCTATCCAAATTGCAGAATAATAAAGGTACAGTATCTTCTTCTTTAGGAAAATCTTTGGGTCAACAGGTTTTAAAAGGTGATCCTGATATTTTGAGCGAAGCAATAAATCTAATTTCCTTTGATGATAAAAATGTTCGATCTGGTGCAGCAAAAATAATTGAAACGGTTGCGGAGAAAAAACCGGAATATGTTTCTCCGTATTTAAGTAGACTACTCCCTTCACTTGAAGTTCAAGAGCCCCAAACTCGATGGGTGGTTCTTCATGTATTGGGTTTATGCGCAAAGTTAGAACCGCAAATTTCTCTAAAAGCTTTTCCCAAAGCCGAACAATTCTTGAAAGAAAATAGCGGAATGTGTCTCTGGGATAGGTCGATAACATACCTTGGATATATTGGATCAATTTCCGAAAAAGAAGCTGTTAAAATATTTCCAATTCTTGAAAAATGTATGGTTAGTATTCCTGAAAGAATTCCAAGAATTTTTGAAGGATTTGAAAGGATGATTCCTGTATTAAATAGTAACTTGAAAACAAAACTGAAAGGTATTTCCGATAAATTTACAAACAATACATCTTCAACCGTTAAAAATTGGGCAAAGCGTCTACAGAAGATTTTATTAAAGGAATAATGGAAATCGAATCGCGCCTTTTTTTGCGCAAAAGCATGGAGGATTTCGGAAAATGAGCAAAAATAAATTAATTGGAATTGCTTTCGGAACAATTGCCGGAATTCTTGATGTGGTACCAATGATTATACAGAAATTATCATGGGATGCAAATATTTCAGCATTTTCGATGTGGGTAATTGTTGGCTTGATTATCTCTTCAATTGATTTCAAAATACCGGCTATCATCAAAGGTGTGATTGTTTCATTCTTAATTTTGCTACCCACTGCAATTCTAATTGCATGGAAAGAACCATTCTCGCTATTGCCAATATCAGTAATGACATTAATCTTGGGTGGTGGACTTGGATTCGCAATTGATAAATCAAACAAGGGTAAGGCATTCGGAGAAAGAATTGAATAACTGCGGAAGACGACGGCGGCGAAGACATGAAGATGCATGGCCAGATTTACGAGCACCCAACTGCTCACTGAGGATTTGCTTTGAAAGTTCCGGATACGTTTGAGCAATTTAGAGACTTCTGGGTAAGAAGAAGGATTTTTTGTGGATCGCGCATGAATGACTCTTTCACTGTTGAGGCAATTAAGTTACCTTAAAGTAACATGAATTTGAATTTATTCTTGCGAATACGAAACCCAAATATTATATCTAATTATTATAAAGTTAACTAAAAGACCTTTACACGAAATTAATTCAGCAATAAGGCAATATGTCCTTTCTTTCAATGAAATTTCCAGGATCTGTCAACAAGTAATTAAAAACAATAAGGAAATATATTTAGAAAAAGGAAGCCCACTTTTCGAAAAAAACCAGAAGTTCTTTTTATAGTCTATTTTGCAACTAACAGAAACTACTGAGAAAGGAGCATTTGCTATGAAGATAAATTATGAAGTCGGGGTGGATGATAATCAAATCTTCTTAGAAGTATTGGTTGGTACTCAAGGTATAGCTTATACCGTGGGCAATTTGGAATTGGTCTCGGGAGGAATTGTAAAAAAGGTCGAGTCCGATAAATCAAGAAATGGAAATATCCCTAAATCCTCGATAGGTTCGGCAAAAGACCTCAGGAATAACCGATTGTCCATTACAACAACAGTGGACTTTGGAGCAATTGATCCGGCGCAATGGCAGCAACTATTAAAAACATTATTAATAGCCTACAGTCTTTCCGGCGGATTCGACGGAAACACCAAAATTAAACCGGATGACGAAGATATTACGGTCAGCCAAAATGGAAAAATAGTCGAGGTCGTGAAGACCATTAAATTCAAGTAAAAGGAGATGATAAAGATGAAAAAGATTCACGGAATATTCACTTGCCTTTTGTTAATAATTGCATTTGGCGTTTCAAAAGCACAAGAAAAAGAAATAAGCTTAAACGATCTGCAGGTACCAAGTTCGCCCGCGTTTATTTTGCTTGATGCTGCACCAACTTCAGTTGAAAAACCCACTTCAACAAAGGCCTTTGCATTAAGCATTCTGAATTCCATAAACGAAAATAGCGGGTTGCCCAAGGATTACGCGGTTGAATTTACTCCCTATTGGTTTATCAAGCACAGGACCACTGCTTATAAATATTGGGGAATTTCCGATAAAACCGAGAATCAGCTTCCGTTTTCCTCCATCAACCGATTTGCCGTATCACTTGCACTTGTATCAAATTCCGCGGCCGATACTCTAACACACCCGAAAACAACAAACATATCGGGCGGGTTAAGGACGATATTGGTAAAAGTCAGAAACCAGAAAGATGTAAAAGATTTGATCGAAGCAAACGGAAAAATAGTCAATATCCTTAGAACTTCCAGTGTGGGCTCGGAGGTAATAACAAAAGAGATAAATGACCTGGAGGACATACGTGATACTATCCCGAAGGATTCGTCAGCAAGGAAGTCGGCAATAATGCAAAAGATTGACGCCCTGAAAAAAACCAAGCAGAATCATCTCGATTCTTTGGCGAATAGCAAAGAATTGATGAATGTCGAGCAACTGATTTTTCAAGATATACTTGCCAGAAGACCTTTATTTGCAATTGAGGGAGCAATAGCTTCCAATATCGCCTTCAACAACAACGATTTCTCAAGTTATCACGCGGGTAGGAATGGCATATGGTTCAATCTTGCATATTCAGTGTCTTGTGATGCGGATACGGCAATGAATAAAAAGGATTACCTGAATTTGGTAATTATGGGAAGGTTTTTGAACGATAATTATCAACAAATCATTACTAACGATTTTGCAACTCGAAATCTACTGGATTGCGGAGGTAAATTAGAATTTGAATTTGATCGGCTCATTTTTTCATACGAGTATATTTATCGCTGGGATTCAAATGATAAGACTCAAAATTCTTTCAGGTCATCCGGCTTAATCAAATTCAAACTTAACGAGGATCTTTACTTGACCGCAGCATTCGGCCGGAACTTCGGCAGCGGCAACAATCTTATTTCCCAAATTGGAATAAACTGGGGGATAGGTACAGGAAACGAAAAAGTTATAAGCAAATAAAAGGATTATTTGATAGGACTAAGGCTCGATATTGTGATAATAAAATGTCACAGCAAATTGATAATAGGCAGCTTTAAAGGATATGGATTTTCTGGGCTTACTGAAAACCGGAGCAATGATTTTGATTCTCGCAATGTTGTTAAAATGTTGGGGAGTATGGGAAAAGGGTGCTGGGAAGAAAAGAATAACAGCCCTACCTGTTTTCTCTTGCGTAAATGATAAAAATGGCCTGTTTTAAAATTATACTTTTTAAAAAGGAGGCTTGATGGATAAGGGAGAACTCATTGATGCCGCCATAAAAGCTGATAGCATTCCAATACGCACAGCGCCGTCGTTATATCCTAAGGAATTCGCCGACCGGGTTGCTGGTCGAGTAAAACGCGAATTGAGTAAAGCCTTTGGTCTTACCAACATCACGATTAATTTAACCACCATGGCTCCTGGTTCAGCCTCAGCACTCAGGCATTCACACAAGGCTAATGATGAGTTCGTATACGTGCTCAAGGGAAACCCACTACTGCGAACCAATAATGGCGAGACCCGGATGTCACCCGGAATGTGCGCTGGTTTCAAGGCGGGCAACGGGAATGCTCATCATTTTATAAACGACACCGATGAAGAAGTACTTTACATTGAGGCTGGCGACAATTCTGCGGGCGACGACGTGGCATTTCCTGATGACGATCTCAAAGCGGAAATGATCAATGGGAAATGGGCATTCCTCCATAGGGATGGAAGGCCGTACTAACGAACTCGCTTAATGTCAACATTGACAAGATATCATCCAAGGTATAAATAATAATCTCCAGCAACGAGAAAATAAAACCAATGACCACCTACATCGCACTCTTCCGGGGCATTAACGTCGGGGGGAAAAATATCCTGCCGATGAAAAACCTTGTAAAGATCTTGGAAAGCACGGGGTGCGTTGAGGTTCAAACATATCTTCAAAGCGGAAATGCAATTTTTAAGCGTAATGGTAACCGAATATCGGAATTAAAAACACAGTTGAGATTACGAATAAAAAAACTGTATGGTTTTGAACCTGAAATATTGATACTTGACCTTGCGGAATTTAAAACCGCCATCGACAACAACCCCTTTGATACACAGGATGGGAATACTTTGCATTTCTTTTTTCTCGATTCGCAGCCGAAATATCCCAACGTCGATAAACTTATAGCTATAAAATCGAAATCTGAAGAATTCAAACTCCTTAATAAAGTTTTTTATCTCTTTGCTCCCGAGGGATTCGGCCGTTCAAAACTTGCGGCGCAGGCGGAAAAATGCCTGGGTGTTTCCTCAACGGCCAGAAACAGGAACACAGTGAGCAAACTTGTCGAACTTGCTTCCAGATGACACATGCTTCCTTATAAGAGTATATCATCGATGGGTTCTTCGCCATTAGGTCTGGAAGCTCGATCGCTTGGGCCGGGATCTCCGGCACCTGGTCAACACGATTCAGGAGCTTTTGGATAAGGGAGTCGGGTTCAAGGTTCTTGCTGGTCAAGGGGCAGAAATCAATACGACGATCGCCAGCGGAAAACTTGTTTTCGGGATTTTCGCGGCGTTAGCCGAGTTTGAGTGCCGCCGGGCACCTGAACGTACGTTATAATCAGTTTTCTGTGGTGACCCCAACTTTGTCCCCAATAATATCTTTTTTGAGAATATCTTCTTAAAAACAAGAATGCACGTTGCGCACGTATGGCAGGTTACTCCCGGTGGACATATGCTGTTGCACTCGCGGACCTTTTGTTTTTCACGTTATTTTTAAAATCCTTCATTGGCACGGTAATTGCGTTTGTATTAATGAGAACTCAGTAAGCAGTGTCGAGCAGAACTTTTATCAAGGAGAATGTCATGAAATCCAGCATCAGGGACAAGATGGAAGGAACGGGTCACAAAACGAAGGGGATTGTCAAAGAAAGCGTAGGAAAACTAAGCGATAATCCAAGGATGGAAGTAGAAGGTACTGTTGAAAAGATCGCTGGCAAAGTTCAGCATAAGATCGGTGAAGCCAAAAAGGTTTTGGGAAAGTAATAAGGTCAGATTTAGAACAAACTAACAGCAAAGGATATCATATGTCAACATTACTCATCGTGGTTCTCGTTTTGCTTTTATTGGGTGGCGGCGGCTTTGGCATTTACCGTTGGCGCCGGTGATTATTATTGTGCTTTTATATGGATCTGCTCGTTGGTTACATTAACAAAAGGAGCAGAATATGCCTTCGGATAGTGAAAAAGTTAGGGTTCGCGCTTATGAATTATATAAAGAACGTATAGGAAATAGTAGGGCGCCGCTTGATGATTGGTTGAAAGCCGAATGGGAGATTAAAAATAGTCCCGAGGAAAAGTGTAGATTCGCATCTTAAACCGTTGATTTCTTTCTCGTAAAAGCGGCATAGTTTCTCAAGCTATGCCGTTTGATATTTTGATTTGCCGCACACAAAGGCGTTTGCTGAGGATGTTTTGTTTTGTAAATCCATCAATCCATCGGCGAAGCGTATGGCGGGAAACTCCAAAACGCTTGCTGATGCTTCGAATACTTCGGCAAGGTCCCAACATCAGACCCAGGCATGTAACAACTAATGATAGGAAAATCTCTTGCGCTGATGCGCAAAATCAGGATGCATCGATATGGTTCGGCCGGTGCCGGTACACAAATATCGTAAAATCATCAGCGGCAATGGGCGCAAATCATCACCCAAGCCTTTGCGACAATACCACCCATGACGTATCAAACAATCATTCCCGACTCCGTAATACGGACAGGTCTCCAGTCTGGGAATAATGTTTTCTTTACCTTGTTGCGAATAGTCCTTGCGGTCTACACTGCAATAAAAATATCTTTGAATAGGTTGGTCTTAGTGAAGGGGGATTTAAGTTCTGGTGTCTGCTAAACAAATAGAACTTCTTTCTCCCTTTTTTTGTTAAGGTTTTCTCAGAATACTCCGGTGGGGTAAAAATAAGCTATTCGGAAATTAAATGAGAAAACAAGGGGAAACTAAGAGGGTTTTGACTGAAAATTTACACTAAATTTGACGAAAAAATATCATTCCCAAAAATGATTGAAAAGGGGTTGACATGAATTACAGGAAAAGGCTATTTGTCTTAACAATTTCTGTAGTTATCGGCGGTCTATTTTATTGCACAAACGAACCTACATCACCCGACAATCGTCAAAATTTATTGACCCATAAAGGGTTGTATGGCAGACTTGTCGATAAAAAAGGGAATGGGGTATTAGAAGCTAAAATGATTGCTGTTCCGGCAGCTAACGGCTTATCTAAGATTACCGGTTCAGCATCCGCAAGCTTATCTGGAACCGATTCAGTCTCTACGGATAGCAGTGGATATTATTCATTTGAATCTTTGTCTGCCGGCATCTATAACTTGCAAGGCGATTATAGTAATGGCAAGCTGGTTGTTCTTATTTCCAATATTACCTATGACAGCGCAGGAGCAATTATAGAGGTAAAAACTGATACGCTACGAGCTCCGGGCCGGATTTCAGGAATGGTCAATACTCATACCGATGATAATGGAGGCGTGGTGTGTTATATACCTGGGACTTCTTACCTTGCAATAACTGGTGATACCGGCAGTTTTCTTATTTCAAATATTCCGCAAGGAAATTATAAGATTACTTACCGCAAAGACGGCTTGATGGTTGTAAATGACACCGGAATTGCAGTACGTTCAGGCGAAACAACTAAATTGTCGGCTAAAAATATGGAGGCAGATCCGGCATACCCTCCTCCTGCACCGGCCAACGTTTTAGCGATTTATGATACCCTTCATGGTTGCGTCGTTCTAAAATGGAAACCGGTGATCGTTTCCGACTTTGCAGGTTACGTTTTGTATCGTAACGATACGGCATCAACTAACCCTCAGGTGATCAGCAAATCATTGGTTACCGACACAACATATATTGATACGGTTTTTTCAAATCTTTCCGATACTAAAACCTTGGCTTTTTCTTACAGAATTAAAACACAAGATAAAGATGCAAATCTCAGCACGGTATATTCCAAACCAGTCAACGTCATCACTCCGTCACCAACAATGGTCCGAACCTTAATTTCATGGAATTGCCTGAATACCAGTGCAGATACGGCAAGTATCAATGATTCTATCGGCATTTGCCTGCGCTATTCGAATGCGACCAGAAAAATTGTTCAAATAGTATGGTATCTTGATAATACCGATTCAATCATAAGAAAAACCAATGATTCTTCTTTTGCCGGTGACGACACACTCACCTACTCTTCAAAGACTCCAGGATCTCATATTGTTTATGTTAAAGTGACCGATGCTGCCGGAACAACCTGGAATGATAATCATAGAGTAACAATAATTCAAGACATACCAACTATTTCAATTTCCAGCAACTCAACATTCTCTATTAACACACCCATAACATTTTTTGCTCAGGTGTCTCAAAAATTCGGTTCAATTATTAAATACCGCTGGGATAATGGAATCGCCCCAGGTTATGATGATTCAACCGGATCGACAATCACGACGAAGTATCTTAGCGAGGGAAGTTTTACTATAAAGTTGGAAGCCACTGATGATGATAATAACGTAGTCCTTGCGACAAAAACGGTAACAGTTACCAATGACGCTCCTGTAATCATTAGCCTGAAAGATACCACCATCAGCATTAAAGACACCATAACCTTTTCCGTAACAGCGACCGACAATAATGGGCTACGCGACAAATACTACTGGGACTTCGGCGACGGAAGCTCGAAGCAGTACGATACAACGACGGCACCGACAGCCTCTCATGCGTTTCCGGCAACAGCCATGAAATGCTCCTTGAGCGTGGCGGTTGCGGACAGCTTTGGGAAATTTGGAACAAAAAAAGCAATAATAAATGTCGTGCTCGACGCACCGGTAGCGAATGCGGGAAATGATACGACAGTTTCGATTAACGCAAGTGTTTCATTTCACGGCACTGCGGTTCAGCAGTTCGGCGCCATGGTGATGTACAAATGGGATTTTGATGGAAACGGAACTTTTGATGACTCTTCCGCGACCTCAGGCAATGCCTCGCACATCTTTACCCACGAAGCGATCTATAACGCCAAGCTGTTGGTCCGCGACGATGACGGCAATGAGGCTACAGCTATTCGGGTTATCACGGTTGCCAACGCAGCGCCGGTGATTTCATCAATAAGACAGGATACGACCATTTCAATTAAGGACTCAATACAATTTTACGGCGTTGCGGCGGATATTGACGGGACGATAAAGGAATATGCCTGGGATCTTAACGGAGATGGAACGTTCGAATATTCGAGTGGGACACAAATTAAAGTTGGGTATCGTTATACTATCGCTGGAACGTACAGTGCGGTTTTGCGAGTAACTGATGATGATAATAAAAAAAGTTACGATACAGCCAGGGTTTCAGTATTGCAGGATGTGCCGGTAGTAAAATTGGGTAATGATACGACAATAGCTATTAATCAACCAATTCAATTTTCTGCCGATGTCAGCCAGCAATTTGGGTACATTGTTAAATACTATTGGGACATCGAGGCTGATGGTATCTGGAACGATAGTACGGCTACCCCATTATTTTCAACAAGTTTTTCTACAGGAGGCTTACATACGGTTGCGGTTAAAGTACTTGATGATGATGGCAATACCGCTTTGGATACAATAGATGTTAATGCAGTGACATTTGTATCGGGAATTATAGGGGGGTCCGTTTCATACACAACAACAAATTCACCCTACGTTGTCACGGATAATTTGCTTGTTTCCTCAGGAGTAACGCTTACAGTCAATCCCGGGGTAGAGTTACGTTTTAAAGCAGGTAAATACATTCAGGTTGAGGGTAGCCTGAATGCCCCAGGAACAAGTTTAAAACCGGCAATATTTACATCTGACAGTAAATCCCCAGCCAAAGGAGATTGGGGTGGAATTATAATAAGACCGACAGGTGGCACCTTCTTTGCAAGCACAAGTTCCGATGTTTACCAATCAGGTACGATTCTAAACCATGTTATTGTCTCTTATGCCACAACAGGAATCTATGTTTACAACACAGGTCTTTTAATATCAAGTTCAAACATTATGCAGAATACAACAGGTATTGAGATAAGGAAAACGAACCATATCGTCCTTTCCGCAGATACTCTAACCTCAAATACTACCGCCCTCTATTCTATCTATGAAAATTACACTGGAGATGGTTATGGTGATTTGACTTCTACGCATATAGTGGCGTGTGATTTCCATAAAAACGAATCCGGTATTAATTTAAACACCAACCAGAGAACCATCCAGGATCTTGTAATCGACAGTTGCCTATTTAGGAATCATACAGATGCCGCTATTTCGGTTGGTGGTGGCGGATATGGGCCGCATATTCATAGCATTTCCATTACCAATAATTCCGTCCATGACAACGGTAGCGGTATTCTATTTCCACAGTTCTATAGCTCGGCATCCGGAGCTCTTACACCCTATCCTGTTATTGTGCAGAAGAACACGGTAATTAACAATAGCGGCGATGCATTTTCCAAAGGATATGGCGAAGTTGGGGTTCTTATTGAAGACAACACTGTAACCAACAACGGCCGGGTATTGTCCCTTACATCGGGGCAGAGCATGCCCTGTTTGTTCAGGTATAACACCGTTACGGGCAATAGCAGTGGTGTCAAGATTGGAGATAATGCGTCATATATTCCGGCAAATTGGGAATTCCAGAAGAACAATTTTGAACAAAACGCCGGTGTTCTTTTTGATGTTGCATACGGTTCCGGTTTCACGATTCAAAGCAACAATATCGTTAACAATAACGGGACACCCATTATGCGAAATACTACCGCAATAGATGTTGATGCGACAGGCAATTATTGGGGCTCGGTATTAGAATCGAATATACCAGGGTTGATCGAAGACTACTACGACAACTTTACGTATGGGAAGGTACTTTTTACTCCTGTAGTCTTGACAAGAATTACTGATGCAGGGCGGCGGCAATAATAAGCCGCATTTGCGCTCGCAGTACGCGGAAAATGATCACGCTTCCAAGGCTGCTTAATGGTTGAATCAACGAGGATAATTTCTTTGCAGTATTCTTGCGCGAAATGGTAGTTTTCTTTATAAGGGCGACGTATAGTTTTAAGGTTAACTGTTTGTACAATAACAAGTTAGCCTTTTGGAACCGCTTTTTTCAAGAAATTTCAACTACTTTTGGGACATCTCCTATTTCCCCATAGAAAGCGTTAGCGACCTTGACCATTAAATCCGGTATGAGCCGCATATATACGGCTTGGGAAACGCGCCCGCTCCAAATCATTATGGGCCTGGCGCTGTTATTCAGGATGCTCGCCGTGGTTTTCGCCAAGGGATACGGCATGCACGACGACCATTTTTGCGTTATCGACGTCGCGCAGCAATGGCTCAACGGGACCCTGTCCGTTATAGACAAAGGGGACAATGTCCGGAGTCTGATCTACCCGTGGCTGCATTACGCGCTGTTTTTCGGGCTTGAAAAAATCGGCATGATTGACCCGCAGGCGAAAATGTTCGTTGTCCGCCTCCTCCATGCTTTGTATTCCATGCTGACCGTCTACTTCGGCTATAAAACCGCATTGCTTATTACCGACAAGAAAACCGCAGGACACTGCGGACTTCTGCTTGCCGTGTTCTGGATAATGCCCTTCATGTCCGTGCGAAACCTGATTGAATTCGTTTGCATACCGCCCATGATGATCGGAATCTACCTCATTGTTCTCAATGAGGTCCGCGGCCGCCGCATCTTTCCGGTATTGGCGGGCGTCATGATGGCTCTTGCGTTTACCTTCAGGTTCCAAACCATCGTTTTCGCGGGCGTTGCGGGGATCGTTCTCCTTGTTAAAAAACATTGGTCGGACGCCATCGGGTACGGCTTGGGATTCATGCTCTCCGCGCTTGCCTTGCAAACGCTCTCCGACGCGGGTCTGGCGCATACGTATCCCTTTGCATCGTTTGTCAATGCCTGTTACCTGTTCGCCGTCCATGATCCGAATGGGTATCCGGTCGGTCCCTGGTATCAGTATATCGGACTGCTCGTGGGCATTTTCATTCCGCCGATGAGTTTACTATTGCTCTATGGGTTCCTGAAAACCTGGAAAGCGCACGCGCTGATTTTCTGGCCTACGTTGATGTTTCTTCTCGTGCATTCGATCATCGTCAATAAACAGGAACGGTTTATCCTTCCCATCGTTCCGTTCGCGCTGCTGCTGTCCGTTATCGGGTGGCGGGAGGTCGAGCGGAGGGCGGGATTTTGGATACGGCATTCAAGAGCGCTACGCGGACTGTGGTGGTGGTTTTGGGCCGTTAATACGGTGTTGCTCTGCGTGGTCTCAACCACCTATTCAAAAAAATCCCGCGTGGAAACCTTGACCTATTTGTCGCATAAAAACGACGTCCGGGGCATCGTCATCGAAACACAGGACAATTCGCCGCCCCTCGCCCCGCTTTTCTATTTGACAAAAGCGGCTCCGGTGTACTACCTGCCTTCTTCAAAAAAAATCGAAACCTTAAAGGTCGAAATTGACTCCATTGGAAAACCGGCGCCCAACTATGCGGTTTTTTTAAGCCAGGGTAATATTCAAAAACGCGTGGCGCGGCTTGACAGCCTGATGCACGGCCTTCGGTTCGAATACACCATAACGCCGAGCTTTATCGACGGCCTCCTCTATATGATGAATCCACGGCACAATGTCAACCAATCAAGTTCCATCTATAAATGCGAGTGACGCCATGGACCGCTTAAAGCCGAATATACTGCTGTTTCTGGTTATAGTGGCCGCATCCGTCTATATTGCCGGGCTTCCTGTAAAGGTTATGGACATCGATGCCGCACAATATGCGTCCATGAGCCGGGAAATGCTGGCAAACCATCACTTCCTGGCCGTGACCGCGCGAGGGGAGGATTTTTTGGATAAGCCTCCGCTGCTTTTCTGGCTCGCCGCGCTTTCCTTCAAGCTCTTCGGCGTATCGACAATTGCGTATAAATTGCCGTCGCTTCTTTTAACCCTGCTGGGTTTTTTCGCTACGTACCGGCTGGGCAAGCTTCTCTACGATAAACGTACGGGGTTGCTGTCCGCGGCGCTGCTGTGCTCTTGCCAGGCATTCATGTATTTCACCAACGACGTACGCACCGACGCCAATCTCGCGGCCGCGGTAATTTTTGCGTTGTGGCAAATCATGGAATTCCTGACCCATAAAAAGGCGGTATATTTTTTCGGGGGATGTTTGGGAATAGCGCTGGCGATGTTGTCCAAAGGTCCCATCGGTCTCATGGTTCCCGTCTGCGCGGTGGCGGCGTATTTGGCCGCAAAACGTGATATAAAAATGTTTTTCAAGTGGTATTGGTTTGCCGGTTTGGCCTTTGTACTGGTGATGCTTTCGCCCATGCTGTGGGGGCTCTACCATCAATTCGGCCGCCGGGGGATTGTTTTTTACTTTTGGACGCAGAGCTTCGGCAGGCTTACCGGCCAAAGCGATTGGCGCGACGCATCGGGCTATTTCTATTTTGTCCATACATTTTTATGGGCGTTTCTCCCCTGGATGCTTTTGGGCTACTACGGCATCGGCGTTTCAATCGTGCGCGTGGTCAAGGAACGGTTCAGCGCTTCCCTGGCAAGGGAAACATTGCTTTTAGGCGGTATCGTTGTCCCGTTTGTCGCGCTTTCGTGCTCACATTATAAATTGCCGCACTATATTTTTGTAATTTTCCCCATTGTTTCAATAGTCACCGCGCGAACGCTGATCGACCTTGTTGAAACGCCCGCCATGAAAAAAACGTACGGTTTTTTTTATCATGCGCAATCGATAATCAGCGTTCTTGTATGGGTTTTCGCCATGGTCTGCATGACGCTGTTTTTTCCCTGCGCAAATATATTCCTGTGGTTGTTGATGCTGATCGTAGCCTGCTTCGCGTTTCATTGCATGCGTTCGAAGGACGCTTTTACGCGGTTGGCTTTTCCATCGATGGCGTCGGTGTTAGGGCTCAACCTCATGCTTAACCTGCATTTTTTCCCGTGCTTGCTTTCATTTCAGGGCGGCAGCACGGCAGGGGAGTATGTTCGCGCGAACCATATACCCGCCGGACGGTTCTTTACTTACAATATATACGATAATTCAACTGATTTTTACGCGCGCGTCGCCGCGCCGGTGCTCGATAGCGCTTCACTGCCTAACGCGGTTCATGGAAGCGAAGCATGGATCTATACTGAGCGTTCCGGCATCAGGTATATGGAGAAATCAGGCTATAGGCCGGTTATCGTCGATTCGTTTCCCAATATGCACGTGACCATGGTCACATCCAAGTTTCTCTTTTTCAAAACCAGGCCCGCCTCGATGGGGGAGCAGTATATCGTGAGAGTGGGTCAATAATACAGTACTTCGAACGGAATTGCGCTTAAAAACCGTCAGCAAATTATCAAGCTTGTCACAAAGCCATAGACCTTCATTTTTTATTTTGACAATAATACACGGGAACACCTTTTTTTTTTATTGAAGTCATTTAACGTGAAGACAGCGGAAGCGGAAAACCGGGTGAAAATATGGGTTTATACATCCACCCGCTCCGGCATGGTTGTTGAAATAGAAAAATGGTATGAATAGGTTCAATCCAATAATCATTTCAATTCTCATGATGGTATTGCTGTTTTCCACCGCATCCGGACAAACCAATTCTTATTTAGAAAAAGAAAAGGGGAAATCCGTGACGATGCAGATGCTTGGCGTTGGCGGAATTGGCATTGGTGCGATCATTGCCGGATTCGGCATAAGGAATTATACTGCCAAACCAATTCCCGACACGATATTCTGGATGGTTAACGGAGTGAATTTTCCTTCTCAGATCACCTTTAAATCAAAACAGGATATAGGTGGCAAGCAATTGATGATCGGTATTCCCATTGCACTTATAGGGGCCTATATATTTGCCATGAATACAATAAAATTGGTTGATATAAACAAAAAGTTGAAAATTACCGTGCACGGCAATGCACTTGCTGTTTCATATATGTTTTGAACGATTGCATCGCAGATACAGTTAAACTTGCGTGACTTGATAAAGCAGTATAATTTCGGACAAGGATTGGATGTCGAGGGTGATATTCATCTTACCCTAACTCGACGATACCACTAATCAAGCTTGCTACTGTGTTGGGCGCTCACCCTTCATGAGCAAGACATCATCAGGAAAGGTACTCGAAACTCTTAAGTGGGAGTGGGTTTTCTGAAAATATGAAAATGAGACATATTGGCGTTATAATCCGTAAAATAAAGCCGAAAGTAAAGCATGATATATAGATAAAAAATAAAAAAGGAGCATAATAGTGAATCTTATATATAGCAAAAAAGTTTCGATTCAACACTTACATTCTGTCTTCCTTGGGTTGATTATCATTGTTATTGCATGCTATGGACAAAACAATGAAACATGTTTTGGAACATCTATAATTGCAATGAATTGTGATATTACGAATAATGGAAAACAAGATTCAGTTTTTCTAAAATTAAATAGTACCAAAGTAGATAGAGCAGTTTTGTGGAATTTGTTAATTAAATCGAATGATAAAATTATTCTAAACTATGTTAGCGATGATTCTTGGTTAGATTCGAATTTCTACAATACTGGATTTGTAATGAACTGCATTTCATATGCAACATGTAAAAAGAGGTATTATGAAACACTTTTGATTGGCAACTTAGTTAAAAAACTTAGCCAAGTTGTAAAATTGCCGGTAACTATATCCAGAAAAAATATGGCACCGATATATGCTGCGGCAGAGAAATATTACATTGATTCATTGCATTTCAAAAAAGTCAAAATTATGTGATCAATAATCGGAGTGAAGAAAATTTGATCGATCCGCCTTAAAAATTCAATTCGTATAATGGAGGCTTGGAATGAGTACTTCAATGGCTAATGTAAACGCGCCGGAAGCCATCGCTATTGCCATAACAGATGATTCACTCATCGTCGACCTACGAGACGGACGTACAATAACCGTTCCGTTAACCTGGTTCCCTCGAATTCTTCATGGGAACAGCGCGGAAAGAAAAAATTGGAAATTAATAGGTAATGGCAAGGGTATTCATTGGGAAGAATTGGATGAAGATATAAGCGTTGAAGGCTTATTGGCGGGTAAAACTTCCAAGGAAACCCAACAATCCTTTAAAAAGTGGTTACACTATCATTCAAAAGCAGCCGCATAGTTCAAAATTAAATGCCCGTTGAGGGTGTTTATTTTTTCCAGTTTTGCAATTCTATAAAATTTCCTTCCGGATCGGAAGCGCTTAGGCGGATTTAAAACGTTTGGAGGGTCATTGGAGACTTTTTCGATATTCCTTGCAAATATTCTTTACTTTTCTTGCATATCGGTCGTATTTCATGTATAATTATACGAAGATAATAGCGAATAAAAAATGTATATTTATACGAACCTAAAAAAGACTTTTATAGATTTATAGAAAGGTAGATTATGCAAGCGAAACTTAAATCGACCCAACCTCTTCTTACCCGTCATATACAAAGTTCTTTATACGATATTCAAGGTTTTGTTAATTATCATAATGTTCAAAAGTATTTGAATATACGAGTAAAAAGCATTGCTCTTGCTTTGGGAAAAACCCCGCGAGCATTAGAGATCAATCCTCAATCCGAAGGCATCCAAAAGGGGCTTAAAAAATTTGTTTATATTTTTCAACTTCTTAAAGAGATGCTTGAAACGGAGCAGGAAATACTTGTTTGGCTTAGAGCGCCAAACCCTGATTTTGAAGGGTTATCGCCGCTTGATATAATTGTCGATGGTAAAATGGATGCAATTGTGGAGTATCTGGAGGAAATAAAGCGAGGAGCGCTTGTTTAATTTTAAGGAATTGGCATCTAAATTATCAACAATCAAACCGGTATCGATAAAAGCGACCTATTTTCGATTTATTGGACTTCAATATTTGCAGTCTCCCCTGAGCGCAATTGGCTCTAAAATGCATGGAGGCCGCTATAATTTCAAAAATTCTTTTGAAACTTTATGTTGTGCTCCGAATCCAGAATCTGCAACTAAAGAAAGTGTTAGAGGGTTCTCATTAAAATTTTCTCCCAAAGTTTTAATATCAATAGATATAACCGTTAGCCGGGTTATTGACCTGGGCGATAGCTCGGTTTTAAAAACACTTGAAATAGATCCAAAAAAATTATTAGTTGCTTGGCGCAAGGCCCAAAACATTAATAATGAAGAAGCCTATACCCAGAAGCTGGGACGAGTGATTTTTGCTTCAGAGCAATTTGAAGCGATCAGGTATCCGTCGGCAATGGTAAAGAATTGTTATAATCTCGCGGTCTTTCCCGAGAGACTTTTAAAAACTTCAAGACTTAAAATATTCGACCCCAGTGGAATTATTGAACAAGTTTTGCAAGGGAAAACGGTGTCGCCGGAAATAAGGAAAGGGCTTGGGATAAAGCCTATTCCTAAATCGAAATTTGAAAAATATCAGGATGCTGCAAAGGAAACAATAAAGGAAATTGCCAAAAAAGTTAACAAAAAGGTAAAATAGTCATGAACATAGCAAACAAATTCTTGTCTCCCCGCACGGCTCAATGCAGAAAAAGTTAAAAAAGAAATTACGGTTTATTTTTAAAAAAATGGAGACCTTATGAAATCGTCCGTTTATTTTGTTCCGGTCCAGGAATCCGATGAAACAGTGCTTGTCCAATCCAAACTCCGGCGCCTGCTCGATGAAAGCCGCGTTTTAGACTGTGTTTCCAGTCACGACAGGGCAGTGATAAAGATGCATTTCGGCGAGGAAGGCAACACGGGATTCGTACAGCCGCAGTATGTACGGGTTCTTGCCGACATGATTGCCGCAAAAGGCGCTTCTACAATACTGTCCGACGCCAACACTCTTTATCGCGGACGGCGCGTAAAATCCGAAGATCATGAAAAGCTCGCGCTGGAACACGGATTTACGCCGGAGATCAGCGGAGGGAAGGTCGTCGTTCCCGATGAAACGAACAAAGACAATTGTCTCAGCGTTCCTATCAATCAGAAATTTATCAAGAAGGCGAGCATCCTCAGATTCTATAAGGATGCCGATGTTTTCATAAGCGTCGGGCACTTTAAGGGCCACATGATGACGGGTTTCGGCGGCGCGCTTAAAAATATCGGCATGGGATGCGCAAGCCGCGAGGGCAAGCTTGCGCAGCATAGCGGCGTTTCGCCCACGGTCTATGTAAAAAAGTGCATTGGCTGCGGTTCGTGCGAAAAGGTCTGCCCGGTAAACGCCATTTCGATTGTAAATAAAAAGTCCGTTATCGACAAAAAAACCTGCATTGGGTGCGCAAGCTGCATCGCCGCTTGTCCATACGGGGCCATGGACGTCAACTGGGGGTCGGGCGCAGGCGACATGGTGGAGAAAATGGTGGAGTACACGAAGGCCGTGCTCGACGGCATGGAAAAAACCGCATATATCAACTTTGCCCTTAAAATCACCGCGGAATGCGACTGCATGGCAAAGGACGATCCGCGCATAATTCCCGACGTGGGCATTTTTGCCTCAAGCGACCCGGTGAGCGTGGACCAGGCAACCTACGACGTCGTGTTCAAAAAAGCCGGCAATAAGGACATTTTTAAAATCGCGCACCCCTCGTGCGACAGCCGGAAACAACTTGCCTATGCCGAAAAATTAGGGTTGGGAACAAGGACCTATGATTTGGTGGAAATCTGAGTCACGAGGTTCGCCTTTTTGTTGCGATAATACTTTAAATAAAAAACCCCCGCAAAGTCTTTTCGCGAGGGTTTAAAAGCAGAAAGAACCTGCTTGTTTTTTTCTTACCAGCTCCGGCGTCCGCCGCCTCCGCCGC